>Ga0310125_10000831_pt1 | contig 15182 bp, 17 predicted proteins | sample CB11b_Tmax_Bot8__FD_203508 | JGI IMG/M metagenome (GOLD analysis project Ga0310125, IMG submission 203508) | Marine microbial communities from Western Arctic Ocean, Canada - CB11b_Tmax_Bot8 | ecosystem: Environmental > Aquatic > Marine > Oceanic | place: Canada: Western Arctic Ocean | collected... | reverse complement strand
TTATTAAATACGACTAAAGAAAAATCTTCATTGGTGTCCAAATTCACTTCTAATAAACGAAATTGCTTATCTGAACTGGACGCCTCCCAATTATCGGGTAATTTATAAGAAATATTTTTTACCATATCTCTTCCTATAAACTGATTGGTACCATTAATCGCGATATGAGATACAAAAAAACATGCACCAATAATAACTGTATATAATATCAATCTATTCATTATTGCTAAATATAGTACGAGCTTGCTCATCTGCACGATAAGAACTTCTTACTAATGGACCAGACTCCACTATTTTAAAACCAATTGATTTACCAAAAACTTTATATTCTTCAAATTTTTCTTTTGAAATATATTTTTCTACCTTTAAATGTTTCTTTGTTGGTTGTAAATATTGACCAATTGTAAAAATTTGTACTCCTAAATCTACAATTTGCGTCATGGTATCTTTTACTTCTTGTTCAGTTTCTCCCAATCCAACCATAATACCTGTTTTTGTACGTAGACCATACTCTATCGACTCCTTAAGTACATCTAGTGAGCGTTGCCAGTTTGCTTGCGCTCTTACTCCTTTGCTAATTCTTTCTACGCATTCAACATTATGGCTAAATATATCTGGCTTTGAATCAAATACTGTTTTTAAAGCTTTTTTATCTCCCTTGAAATCTGGAGTCAATACCTCTATAGTACATTTTGGATTTAATTTGCGAGTAGTGTTAATTGTTTGTGCCCATATAGTAGAACCATAATCATCTTTTAAATCGTCCCGATCTACCGATGTGATAACGACATGTCGTAATTGCATTTTTTGTACCGCTTGTGCTACACGATATGGCTCAAGAGGATCATCCCAAGTAGGCCTTCCTGTCTTAATAGAGCAAAAACCGCATCCTCGAGTACATGTATCCCCTAGTATCATCAAGGTAGCTGTTTTGCGACTCCAGCATTCATAAATATTTGGGCATCTTGCTTCGGCGCAAACAGTATTAAGGTAGCTTTTTTCCACCATGCTTTTAACTGACTTATAATTTTCATCAATTGTAATATTAATTTTTGGTTTATGTAGTCCTGCTCGAATCATTATGCTCTAAATAGTTGGTTAAAATGTCCTATAATTGACTGCTTAATATCATTCATAAAAATTTTTGTTCCAAGTTCTTTCTCCATAGATGTCATTAAAACATCATCAATTCCACAAGAAATAATGTTGGAAAAATAATTCATATCAGTATTCACATTTAAAGAAAATCCATGCGTAGTAACTCCACGAGACACATGAATACCAATGCTACCAATTTTTTTATTCTGAATCCATACGCCAGGTTTTCCTTCTTTTGTATGCGCATCTATAGAATAGTCATGGAGTGTGGCAATAAGTAAAGATTCAATATTTTTTACATAAGACTTAATCCCCATTCCTGTTTTTTTTAAATCTATTATTGGATAGCCAACTAGTTGTCCCGGGCCATGATATGTAACATCTCCCCCACGATTTGTTTGAATAATTTCACAATTATCTTTTAAGATATTTTTAGGATTAGCATTTTTTCCAAGAGTATAAATATGATCATGCTCTACTAAGAATAAGGTATTCTTTCCTTCATTCTGAATTAATTGTTCTCTTGTAAGTTCTTGTTTAGATAAGGCTGTACTATAGTTACATGTCCCTAAATCTTTAACAGCGATATCCATTTACTTTAACTGCAATAATGTTTCAAAAATAGCTTCAGAAAAAGTAGGATGAGGGTGTATGGAATTCAATATGCTATCCATTGTTAAGTTGTTTGATTTGATAATGCTAACTTCTGAAATCATTTCTGTGGCATTAGATCCAACAATATGTGCACCTAAAATATGTCCTTTTTTGCCAACTAATATTTTTATAAATCCATCAGTAGATCCAACAGCTACTGCCTTTCCATTGGCAATAAAAAATGATTTAGCGACCTTAAAATCTATGCCACTATCTACTAATTGTTGCTCTGTAGATCCGATTGATGCCACTTCTGGCTTTGAATAAGTGCAAGCAGGAATACTCTGATAATCAATCTCTTTTGGATGCAATCCGCAAAGATGCTCCGCCACATAAAGGCCTTCTGCTGCAGAAACATGAGCAAGCCATGGTGCACCAATTACATCTCCTACTGCATAGATATTATCAATATTTGTTTTTCCATTTTGATCTACAACAATATGATTGTTAGCAGAAAACTCTATTCCTAAATCTTTTAATCCCATTCCTGTAGAATTTCCTTCTACTCCAACTGAAATTAAGATTTTTTCATCATCAATTTTCTCTGCTAACGTACTAGTTAAAACATTAATTTTTTTCTTTTTAAAAGCTTTTTCAACCCATTGAGAGACTTCTCTGTCTTCATGTGGAAGAATCGTATCTTCTGCTTCAATAAGCGTCACTTCAGTCCCAAAACTATTAAAGAAATACGCAAACTCTACGCCAATAGCACCCGCTCCAATAATGGTCATGGATTCGGGAATAGATTTCATCTGAAAGATATCTTTTGCATATACAATTTTACTATGATCTGCGTCTAAATTAGGAAGTGTCTTTGGTTTAGACCCTGTTGCAATAATGAATGTTTCTGCAGTAATAGACATATCATTAACTGCTATGGTATTCTGATCAGTGAATGTCCCAAATCCTGCATGAAAATCTATATTATGTTTTTTTACTTGGTGATGTAGCCCTCGGGATAAACGCTGTCTTGCTTTTACGCTTTTATTAATAATAAAATCAAAGTCTACTGTAATATCTTTCACAGAAATACCATACGATTCAGATGTATTGATTAAATCCATTGCTTCTGCATTTTTTAACAATGATTTAGTCGGAATGCATCCCCAATTAAGACAAACGCCTCCTAAATTATTATCATCTACAATTGCTACTTTCTTTCCTAATTCAGCAGCACGAAATGCAGCATTATAGCCTCCAGGGCCTCCGCCTACAATGATTAAGTCATAATTATTCAATAGTTTCTCACTTATTTTTATACGTTGTTTGTTTGTATCAAATTTAAGAATTCATTTCTTGTAGTATCTTTTTCTTTAAAGGATCCTAGCATAGCACTTGTTGTTGCAATGCTATTTTGCTTTTGCACTCCACGCATTAGCATACAAAAATGCTTCCCTTCCATAACAACCGCCACTCCTTTTGGTTGCAAAATATCCTGAATAGTATTTGCAATTTGATTGGTAAGTCGTTCTTGAACTTGTAATCTCTTCGAATAATGATCAATAATTCTTGGAATTTTTGAAAGACCAATAATTTTACCATTTGGAATATATGCAACATGCGCTTTCCCATAAAATGGAATAAGATGATGCTCACAAAGACTATAAAATTCTATATTTTTTACAATAACCATGTCCTTTGCAGATTCATTAAAAATAGCATCATTGATTAATGTATCAAGATTTTCGTTATATCCTTGTGATAAAAATTCCCAAGATTTAGCAACTCTTTGTGGAGTCTTTAACAGTCCTTCTCTGCTTGGATCTTCTCCAATAGATTTTAATAATTGTTTAGTAATTTCTTCTAAGTGTTTTTTCTCTTTCTCGTTCATTAATGCTCCTCTAAATAACTTGTAGGTTGAATCTTATCTTTTAATGCCCACAATGCAAAATAAATGATTGGTGTATCAAATAGTGCAACCAACACCTTAAATAACCACCCCATCATCCATAAACTATAAAAACGCTCCCATTCAATAACGCCAGCTGAACAAAGAATAATTAAAATGACAGATGTATCTACTAACTGAGAGAACATAGTAGATGCATTATTTCTAAGCCATAAATATTTTCCTTTAGTAAGGCGTTTCCAAAAATGGAATATTCTAACATCTATTAATTGTGCAGTCAAATATGCGACCATAGATGCAAAAAATGCAGGCCCTGTTAGTCCAAAAACTCTTGTAAATGTTTCGCTATCTATTGGGGACCATTCTGCAGCAGTAGCATTCATAGAAATCATAATTAATAGTGTCGTAAAAACACTCGCAAAAAATCCAGATATAACTACCTGATTTGCTCGTTTTTGTCCATAGAGCTCAGAAATTAAATCTGTGACTAAAAATGTCACGGGGTATGCAATAATCCCTACGGAAAGCTCAAAGGTCATCCCAAGAAAATTCCAAGTAAAAAACTTTTGAAAAATAAGATTGCATGCAACAAGTGATGCAATAAAAATTCCTGTTAAAATTAAATAAAATCTTTCTTGAAAATCATTCACTATTACCCCCATAATAGTCTGTATAAATTGTGGGTGTTTCTACTAAACGTATATGGTGCAAAGAACATCCTTCTAAATGAGTAGAAATAGCTTCCCAAATAAAAACAACCAAATTCTCTGTTGAAGGCTGCTTACCTTCAAACCAAGGAATATCTTTCTCAAATTGAGAGTGATCTAATACGGACACAGCATGTTTTTTCACAACCGCCTTTAAATGATCTAGATCTACTAAAAATCCTGTATCTGGGTCTACATCTCCGGTTACAGTAACATGTAATGTATAATTATGCCCATGCACTCTGGCATCTTTTCCAAAGACTTCTAAGTTTTTTTCATCAGACCAGTTAGCATTGCCATATTGATGCGCCGCTGCAAAAGTAAATACTTTTGTTAAATATATATTATTATTCTTTGCCATTTTAATAGATAATTTATCTAAATAAAGATCTTCTTCCAACTACTGAAGTGATTGGACATTTCTCTGGATTAAAATTCTTGGCAGGGCAATAAGCTCTCCCATAAAATACAATTTGAAGATGGAGTTTACTCCATTTTTGTTCTGGAAATAGTCTTTTAGCATCTTTTTCTGTTTCTTTGACACTCCTACCTGAAGATAATCCCCATCTGTACATTAATCGATGCACGTGTGTATCTACAGCAAATGCAGGGATTCCAAAGGCTTGAGACATCACAACAGAAGCTGTTTTGTGTCCTACTCCAGGAAAAGACTCTAATGCTGAAAAATCATTTGGTACTTTTCCGTTATATTTATCAACTAATATTTGAGATAGTCCTAGAATCGCTTTTGATTTTGCTGGACCCAATCCGCAAGGTCTAATAATACTATAAATCGTTTCATAGTCTAATGTTATCATTTTTTGTGGCGTATTTGCTTTAGCAAAAAGAGTTGGGGTTATTTTATTTACAGACTTATCTGTTGTATTTGCTGATAGTAGAACTGCAATTAATAAAGTATAATGATTTGAATGAGTTAAAGGTGGTGACACTTCAGGATAAATTTCATCAAGCTTATTTATAATGAAATTAACTTTATCTTTTTTAAGCATAAATGCTTATAAATTATTCAAAGCCTCAAAGGTCAAAGACTTTGGTCGTATTAATGGAAGCTTCATTGCACGGCTTAATACCATTTGAGAGACAATACCTAGTGATCGAGACATACTGAATAATACAGTATAAAATTGAAATTCTTTTAATCCATAATAATGAAGTAGTGATCCAGAAGCAGCATCAACATTTGGCCATGGATTTTTAGCTTTTCCATGTTCTTTTAATATGTCAGGAATAATATCAAATAATTTAGTTACCATATCAAAGACTTCGCTATTATTAATGTGTTCTTTACCAAATCTCATAAACGCTGTAAATCTTGGATCCGGGCATCGTAACACAGCATGCCCATACCCAGGAATTACTTTTCCTGAATTTAATCTTTCCCAGGCAAAGGCTTTTAATTTTTCATCGCTTGGTACGCCCTTGAAATGCTCTATAACCTCTAATACAAATCTTAAATTATTTTGATTTGCTAACCCATGTAATGGTCCAGCTAATCCATTAAGACCAGCAGATAAAGCATAGTAAGGGTCAGATAAAGCAGAATTAACGGTAAGCGCACTAAATGTGCTTACATTTCCACCTTCATGATCGCAATGCAACATTAAATATAGTTGCATCATTTTTAACATTTCGTCTGATTCCTTAAAACCCAGCATTTGTAAAAAACTTTCAGACCAATCTTGTGAACCTTTATTTTCTAATCTTTCGCCCTTATTAAATCTTAATCGATAAATTGCTGCTGCTATAGCAGGAAGTTTTCCAATAATATTTAAACCATCTTCAAGAGTAGCTTCCCAATAATCACTTTTGGAGACTAATGATTCATAAGCTTGTGCAAATTTACTTTCCTTCTGCATAGATAAAATTGCTGTATTGAACATTGCCATTGGGTGTGAATCTTTTGGCATACTATTTAATACATCCCAAACATATTGTGGAACTTCGCTTCTAGAATGTAATGATTTTTGAAGATCTTCTAGTTCTTCCTTATTAGGTAACTCTCCTACAAGCATTAAATAAAGTACTTCTTCTGGTTTAATATGGATTAAATCAAGTATATGATGACCTCTAACATGCAACCCAGCATCTGCTGTAACAGATGAAGTATCACATATTATTCCCTTTACTCCTCGCATACCAGAAAAAGCTTTTTCTATAGTGACCGTACTAGTAACATGATCACCTTTTTCATCAAGAAGCTGTCGATAATTATATCTCCAGTCAGGTATCTTTTTTGCTAAGTTTTCTTTTAATTTCTCCATAATAATGCCCGAACTTAAGTTTGAAATTGCATATTATGTAATTGTTTATATATACCATCTCTATGAATTAGCTCATCATGACTGCCCTGATCAACAATTTCTCCCTTATCAAGGACAATAATCTTATCTGCATTATGCACCGTAGATAATCTATGTGCTATTACAATCACAGTACGATTGTGCATTAACTTCTCAATTGCTTTCTGTACATTCTTTTCTGATTCGGTATCAAGTGCAGACGTTGCTTCATCTAAAATTAAAATTGGTGGATTTTTTACTATTGCACGGGCTATAGCAATACGTTGTCTTTGTCCTCCTGATAACGATACACCTCTTTCACCAATAATGGTATCATATCCATTAGGTAATTTTGTGATAAAATGATGTGCATTTGCTGCAACTGCAGCATCTCTTATAATATCATCTTGGATTGATTCAACTCCATAAGAAATATTCGCTCGTACAGTGTCATTAAATAAAAATGTCTCCTGTGTAACAATCCCCATCAATAACCTTAATGAATTAATATCCATCTCTTTGATATTATTGTTATCTATAAGAATTGAACCTTGAGTCGTATCATAAAACCTTGGAATTAAATCCACTAAAGTAGATTTTCCTGCACCGCTAGGACCAACAATGGCAACAATCTGACCTGATTTAATGGAAAAATTAATATTCTTTAATACTTGCTCTTCTTTGTTGCTATAATGGAAGCTAACATCTTTAAATATAATGTCTTTTCTCAGGCTCTCGACATGCATAGCATCTGGAACATTAACAATATCTGATTTAGTATCTAAGATAGAAAAAACTCTATCTGCTGATGCTAATCCATTTTGTAGTTCGTTAAAGACATTGCTAAGATTTTTAATTGGTCCAAATAAGCTAAATAATAATAAAATAAAGCGTATAAAATCTTCTGAAGTAATAGATTGGACTACTAAAACGTCACGCGCTCCCACCCATAATAACAATGCTGCAATTGATGCTCCGATAATCTCTGAAACAGGAGATGAAACTAATCTCAAGATATCTTTTTTAAGCATTAATTTATAATATTTCTGTGTCTCATGAGAAAATCGCTTTACTTCATATACTTTCATGGCAAATGCTTTAACAATTCTTATTGAACTTAGTGTTTCAGCTATAATAGATGTAATACCCGCTAATTGTTCTTGGGTTCTTGCTGCTCTTCTTCTAATGCTTCGAGCAATACCAAAAATGATTATTCCGCTCAAAGGCACAACTGTTAATGCAATACCTGCTAATTTTGGATTAATGATAAAAAGCAACGTTAAGAACGTTAAAATATTAATTGGCTCTACAAACAATTTTTGGAAACTAGTTGATAATGAATTCTTCATATTCTCAATATCACTAACAAGGATAGATGTTAATTTACCAGATTTATTCTTATTAAAATAAGATAGAGATAAATAATGAAAATGTTCATACAGGTTATTTCTTAAATCTCTAATGAGCTTAAACTGCATAATAGATAGTGTAATATTCTTGATATATAATGCAATATTTTTAAATGTAAATACTGCTACTAAAGCAATACATACTGCAGAGACTGTGTCAATTGCTGACTCCCGAAGAAGTAATTTATTTGAAAATAGTTTTAATTGATCATTGGCAGACCAGCTCTCTTGTGCTAATAATCGAGTATTTTCTGCGACCATATCATTAAAATCGATTAATACATTATTAATCATTGTCGCAGTAATCCAAATAGAAGCACTATTAAACAAAACAAAGACTATAGTTGCTATACTAGATACAATTAATAAAGGCCAATATGTGAGTATGATTTTAAATAGACGAATATGTGAAGATTGACTCATTTCTTATACACTATAATACTGTTTTATAAACCATTTTTGCATGCACTATGTCAGCTTCGATAAATGTACTGCCAATAATTGTAAATCCTAAATCTTTATAAAATTTTATCACACTTTCTTGAGCATGTAAATATATCATACTTTCAGATGGAATTTGATCCAAGACAAACTTTACAATCTCTCTACCAATTCCTTTACTTCTAAATTCCTGTAATACTGCAAATCTCTCTAGCTTATAACCTTTAGAAGTTTTTCTCCATCTTCCTGTTCCTACTGGAAAATCTCCGTACAGAGCTAACACATGGAATGATGCATCTTCATTTTCAATTTCTAAGCTTTCTGGAACATTTTGTTCCTCAATAAATACCGTTCTTCTAATCCTCAGAACTGTATTATAATCTTCTTCCGTTTTTACTAATTGTATCTTAGCGTTCATTTTAGCAATTTCAATATTATACAATGAGAAATCAAAGACTAATTATTGTAATTATTTTATGCTTATTCTTCAGTACATCTATTGCTCAAGATAAATTTAACTCCTATAAAGATGTAAAAAAAATTCCTAATGGGATGAATATTATTCATGACAACGATCAAACCAAAGCAATAGTAGGAATACATGGATTTTATCCAGTCTATTGGGTTGAAATTTATCATGAATGGGTTCAACCTTTTAATCTATTAATTGAAGAAGATATCAAAACTTTTTTCTATAAATATGATTGGAATGAATGCCCTAGTAAAGTAGCTAAAGAATTTTCAATTGAATTACAAAATTTAATAGAGCAGCATCCAGAGGTTGATGACTGGCAAATTATTGGTCATAGCATGGGCGGTAGCGTAGTAATGTTTACCAATCAATCTTTTCCATACAATGATAAGATCGCATTTAATACTGTGGCTACACCCGTATACTATGAACGTGAAAAGATCCCTTTCTTTGTTAGGATGTATGAATCTATATTTAATAAACGTTGCTCTGAAACTATCAATAGCTTAGATAATGAGTTCGACAATGGCTTTACCAACAAGCATGTGCAATGGAGAAATTTAAAAGAATTTGATTCACAATTTAAAAAGTATGATTTTGATCCATACGATAGAGTTATTAAAGACTCAATCGTATTTCAATTTCCAGACAGCTTAGATGGTGAAAGAGTTGGACATACATCCAGTTTATATTTTTCAGTTTTAGAAATTATCAATTAGTTCAATTGATACCGGACAATGATCTGACCCCATAACATCTTCATGTATTTCTGAATCTGAAATATTTTCTATAAAATCTTGATTTGTAAAAAATCCATCTATTCTCCATCCAATATTACGTTGGCGAGCACCAAACCTATACGTCCACCAAGAATAACGATCTGGCTCATCATGAAATAATCTAAAAGTATCTATATACCCATTATCAATATAAGTATCAATTTGTGCTCTTTCTACTGGCATGAATCCAGAATTATTTTGATTAGCTTTTGGATTAGCTAAATCAATTTCTTGATGAGCCGTATTCCAATCTCCTCCAACAATGACATTAGTTCCTGAAGCAACTTGTTCATTTAATATTTCTAATAAATCATCATAAAAATCTAATTTATATTGTAAGCGATGTTCATCTTTTTGTCCATTAGGAAAATAAATATTATACAATAAGAAGTTTTCAAACTCTGTAATTAAAACTCTTCCTTCTCTATCATATTTTTCAATACCAAGACCATATTGGACATGTAGAGGTTCTTGTTTTGAGAAAGTGGCCACGCCGCTATATCCTTTTCTTTCGCCTGAATGCCAATAGCCATGATATCCTTCCATGTTTTGTAAACTATCAGGCAATTGCTCAAAGTGAGCTTTAGTTTCTTGAATGCATAAAATATCAGGAACTATTGCATCTACCCAATCTAGAAATCCTTTTTTCTCAATTGCTCTTACGCCGTTTACATTCCACGAGAATATTCTCATTTTATTTTTTTACCTCTTTAATTTTAAAATTTAATTGATAAATTAAACTATGAACTTTAAAGAAGAATTCAAAAAAATTATAGATGAAAATACAATTGTCCTTTTTCTCAAAGGAACCAAAGATCTGCCTGTGTGTGGTTTTTCTAAAACAGTCGTAAATTTACTTAACCATTACGGAGTTGATTTTAAGGATGTTAATATCTTAGAAGATCCTGAAATGAAGATAGCGCTATCAGAATTATCAGGATGGCCTACGTTCCCTCAATTATTTGTTCAAGGAAAATTGCTGGGTGGTTGTGATATTGCAGTAGAGATGCACGAAAATGGTCAGCTCTTAGATGCTTTAGATGTAAATTCTTAATAAATAAAGACTATTGTAAAAATAATATCTTAGGTCTATATTTTGCTACATTTTTGGCCCGTTCGTCTAGTGGTTAGGACTCATGGTTTTCATCCATGCAACAGGGGTTCAATTCCCCTACGGGCTACACCTTTTTACTTCCTATACAAATACTAACCACAATCATAAAAATAATAAATAAACCGACCAGTCGGTTTTCTGTTGTTTATTTCAAAAAAAATATATTATATTATGTATGTCAATATGAGTTAGTTGGGGCGGGGGAAATCCTTGATTAGTTCAAAAAAATAGCATTATTTATACCTAAAACTTTTCTATTTTATATGAATGCTTATCTCCCGTCCTTTTCTTGTTAAAAATCAAAAAAATCTATAATTTTTGACTATTGGGATGTGGTCTAATGGCAAGGCACGACACTGTTAATGTCGAAGATGGTGGTTCGAATCCATCCATCCCAGCTTTATTCTTTCATTAGTTATCTAAATACTCAGCAAGTAATCTTTGAAAATGATGAACGCCTTTTTCTCTAGTAGGAGAAAATCTACCAGATTGATAAAAGGAAGATTGAATCCCTTTACTTTCATTTTCTACAATAAACTCGTCTTCTCTTTCAACTTTATCGATATCATTTCCAGCACCCTTATGAAGCTTGCTATGATCATAAACATATGTTAAGAAAGAAACTTTTGTGCGATTAATACTAATTGGTTTTACAATATTTACCGATAATCCCCAAGGATAAAAATTGAACATCATATTAGGGAACACCCAATAGTAATATGCTGCTACTTGCTTGCCATAATCAATATGATCTTTTGGCAAATCAAATGTTTCATTTGCATTGTCAGAATATCCAATTTGTAAGCTAGAATATTTATGTAATTTGGTAGTATAGTTGCCATAGTCTAGCACTTTATTTAATCCTTCATGAACAAATGGAATATGAAATCCTTCTAGGTAATTATCACAATACAATGCCCAATGTGCTTGTACCAAATAGTCTTTAGACATACTGCCATCAAGTAAAAACTGCTCTAAAGGTAAGAATCCAATTCTCTCATTAATAGGATCAAGCACTTCTTTAAAATCGAACGAAGGATTTAATCCTGCAAATAAAAATGGACCCCACTCTGAAAGAGGAAATTTATATAAATTGTCACATTCTCTAGGAAAATTTTTAGTTTTTTCAAATTCTGGCATTGATTTAAACTTGCCTTGCAAATCAAAAGATCTGCCATGATATGCACATGTAAGCCTCTTGGACTTTCCAGGACCTAAAGCAACAATATGACCTCTATGAGTACACACATTGGTCATACAATTAATTTTACCTTCTTTATCTCTAGTGAGTAACATAGGCTCTGTTAAGAAACCGTCTAATAAAGTAAGCGGTTGAATAGAATTGGTTAGCTTTAAAGCAGAATTATCTCCAAGCCATTGCCATGATTTTAAAAAAATATTTTCCCTGACTTGATCAAAAATATCCTGACTCTTGTAAAAAGATGAAGGGAGTGTCTCTGCTTTAGATATATCTTTATGAATATTGAATTGAGAAGCCATAATAGACCTATAGACTAATGGAATAAAAAGCCAAATTTAAGCCCTATATGCGTAGTGCCATATTTATTAGCTATACTTGGTTCAAAAAAAAACTTTGAAAGAGAATTTTCATTTGTGATGACTCCTGGCTCAAAAATAAAGGGCATTGCTATTTCTGTATAAACACTAGAAGTATTAAAAGATGCCGTACCATCTGATTCTAAGTCAGAATCATAAATATTCTTTTCATTAATCATATTAATTTTAAGCCTTGGAATAAGAACAAATTGTGCATCTGTTACAATTTCTTTACTTACTCCAAATTCAAGTGCATATGATTTGCCATAAAAGTCTTGATCTAAACTATCAAGAGAAGCGCTACTAAAATTTGAACTTCCATATCTCAATCCTACAGAAAGATTAACTGGAAAATCGTTCAGTTTAGTTGGATCTAAATAATAAGTAAAACCAAGAGAAAAACCTTGATCCCCTACATCAGGATTATCGCTTCTAAACGATTCAGTAAAATTAAATTGAGGATCACCGTCAGGGTTAGACTGTTCCCCTGTCAAATCAAAAATATAAGTATCTTTACGATCGTAAGAAGAGTACCCGTATGCAAAATCTAGACCAACCATTCCATTATATACATACCCTATATTGATACCATTACCATAACTATCTCTAAGAAATTTCCCTTCTCCAAAAAAATCTACATTTTGATCATGTCCGAATGATACAGTTGTACCAGTCTGTCCTGGAGATAGCAAATGTGTTTGTGCAGATAAAATTGTAGGGAAAAATAATAGTAAGCTAATAAAAATTTTCTTCATGGCATAAAATTACTACATGAATGAGTGATTAAAAATTTATTTTTTATTTTTTTCAATGACCGAAACTAAACGATCATAAATTTCTGGAGTATTGCGAGGTGCTCCAATTAAAATATCGCGGATCACTCCATCTTTATCAACAATAAAGTGTGCTGGAGAAACCGGCGTGAAATCATACATGAATGCCCTATCTATTCCTGCTTGCATATATGTAAAATCTGTTCTTGTTAAAAAATTAGTGATATCTGGGATGCTATCGAAGCTCAATGCCAAGAACTGGACGCCTTTATCTTTATAAGTTTCAACTAAATTATTTAAGTATGGCATTTCTGCGATGCAAGGTCCACAATTGATATACCAAAAATTGAGCACTAATAATTGCCCTTCAAAATCTTTAAAAGATTTTGTTGAACCGTCTAACATTGTAAAGATACCTTCGGGTAGCTTTTGATCTTTCCATTGATCTACTACTCTTTTAGTGATAACAGCGCCTCTACCGCCAGTTTTTATCAGAGCTGATTCTTCAATAAGATTTTCGATAACATTATCTGCTACAAACCCACGTAAATCTTCATAATTTTCAAATAATATATATTCAATATTATTTGATTCATCATCAAAACGTCTTAGTGCTTGTAGATTTATCTTTTCAACAAGACTATCTTTTTCTGATTCAGACAATAAGTTTCCTTGAGCATCTCTAAAGATAATCCCATTAGATACGGGTGGAGCTTCTGGTGTAGTTGGTGTTTGCTTAGATACAATTTCTTCTTGAGCTTGCTTTTCTATGGCAGGCACAGCTTTTTCTTGGCAAGAAAAAATGTTAATTACAATAATAAGTGTTAATAAAAATTTCATGTGCGATATCGGTTGAAATATAGCTTAGCTATGAATAAAAAAGATACAAAAATACATACCACACAAAACCAAACAAATATTTCTTCAAAATGGTCTGCTATCCATTTTGCTGTTTCAGATAGTTCTTCTTTTTTTATAAAATACATAGTAGAATATCTAACCTTTTAAGGATAATTATGATAAAAATATTTCTTCCATACCATTATATTTTAGTAACACTAATAGGATTCTCCTTTATGCTTCTATTGAGCGGATTCTCATATCAAAGAATAGCAAAAAAAAGTTCTGAAAAATCTCCATCTAAAGCTAGCTTTTATGAGTTAAAAGCCATATCAATTGATCAAGAAGAAATTTCTTTTGAACAATATAGGGGGAAAAAAGTACTCATTGTTAATGTTGCTACAAAATGTGGCTACACTTATCAATATGAGGGAATGCAAACACTAAATGATTTGTATGGAGACAAGGTAGCTGTGTTAGGGTTCCCTGCTAACGACTTTTTCTTCCAAGAATCAGGTAGTAATGAATCTATAGCAGAATTTTGTGAAACTGTTTTTGGTGTAACGTTTCAAATGTTTGCAAAAATTACTACTAAAGGAAGAAAGCAAAGCCCAGTTTATACTTGGTTGAGTGATGCCACTCTTAATGGATGGAACGATCAAAGACCTACATGGAATTTCTGTAAATATTTAGTAGATGAAAATGGAGAGCTTATTGCTTTCTTTGATTCAAAAGTAAAACCGCTTTCTAAAGAAATTACTGATTTACTATAAATGCAATCAACTATGCGTACATTAGTATTAAACTAATTGCCATTACAATAATTCCAGCAGTTACGCCCATAATAGGATCACTAGGCTTCCCATACGCTTTTGCAACAGGCAACAATTCATTTAAAGCTACATAAATCATAATTCCTGCACACAGTGCAAAAGATATTCCAAATAATGCTTCGTTATAAATTGTACGAAAAATTAAAAATCCAATTAACGCCCCTATTGGCTCAGCAAGGCCCGAAGCAAAAGATATCCAAAATGCTTTTGCCTTACTTTTTGTAGCATAATAAATAGGAACGGATACCGCTAATCCTTCAGGAATATTATGAATCGCAATAGCTGTAGCCAATGTTACTCCAACCGTTGGGTCATATACTGCTGCTGTGAATGTTGCAAATCCTTCTGGAAAATTA
>Ga0310125_10000830_pt1 | contig 15188 bp, 11 predicted proteins | sample CB11b_Tmax_Bot8__FD_203508 | JGI IMG/M metagenome (GOLD analysis project Ga0310125, IMG submission 203508) | Marine microbial communities from Western Arctic Ocean, Canada - CB11b_Tmax_Bot8 | ecosystem: Environmental > Aquatic > Marine > Oceanic | place: Canada: Western Arctic Ocean | collected... | reverse complement strand
TTCGGTGACATCGAGGTGGAGCCGTTCGGTGGCAGCGAGCCTACGCGGACGGCGTTGGACGATCCGCTGGTCCTGGCGGCCGTGCGGTCGGCGCGCACCGTCTATGGTGTCGAGCCTGCCGTGCATCCCTCGTCGGCGGGCAGCGGCCCGATGTACGGCCTCTGTGAGAGCATCGGGATACCCGCAATCTCTCTCGGGATCACCCACGCTGGTTCCAATTTTCACGGTCCGGACGAGAACATCCGCCTCGACGATTTCATCCTTGGTATCAAGCACATCGCCGCAATGTTTCTAGAGTTTGCAGATTAAATGTGATTTGTACCATGTTTGACGAGTTCTACCAGTAACAACCATAGTCGATTCATAGTGGCCCGTAGGCATCCGGCACCTTTTACATTGGAGCGAGTACGCAATCACCAGCTTCAACGTGCCTGTCAGCACCAGGCTTCGTATCGCCGTCGGTGTACCCACAACCGGCGCAAACCGGTAGGCTCCCAGTAAACACAAATTCAAGCTTGGTCTCTTCACCGCAAACCGATCAACCGGTCAAGGTGAGGGATCTCGGCAGTCCAGACTCACGGGGAGTTACGCCATTGACCTGCGCGCGTTGAGGCGTACACCACACTTGCCATGGGGATCCCCGAAACTTTTGGACTAGCGGTGTCGAGCAGCCTCTGAATTCACCTTTTGCGGGCGCTGTCATCCAGGGTCGTTCAATGAAACGATACGTTGTTGAATCGAGCGCCTCTTCAGGCGAACAGCGATAGAACGGGATGGCCCTTGACGATATCGTGCGGACGACCCAGGTTGTCGATCACTCTGGTGGTCCGATCATACCCCAGGGCATGATAGATCGTGGCCACGAAGTCGCTCACATGCACCGGGTGGTCCTTCGGCTGGGCACCGATCTTGTCACTGCTGCCATACACCTGACCGCTAGTAATTCCACCGCCGGCGAGCATCGTACTGTAAACCGACCCCCAATGGTCTCGACCTCCGTTGGAATTAATCATGGGTGTACGCCCGAATTCACCGGTACAGACAACAAGCGTATCTTCCAGCATTCCACGATCTTTCAAATCGGTAAGCAGAGCGGCAATGGCCTGGTCCATCACCGGCAGGTTTTTCTTCATCGTGGGAAAGTTATCTGCATGGGTATCAAAATGAGGTAATTCGGGGCGGATGGGCCAGGCCACGGTCACCATTCGCACACCCGCCTGGACAAGCCGACGTGCCACAAGACAACTGCGTCCGAAATGCGTCTCACCAAACCGCTCACGTGTTTCCACTGACTCGTCATCGATACAGAACGCCTGCCACTTCGGTGACGACTGGAGCACCCCGATCGTCTCATGCTGGCTGTTTGCCAGCTGCCTGGCACTCTCGGAGACAAGCGAGTTTCGGTCCAGGCGTTTTAGCAGCTGCACGCGGCGCTGAAATCGCTCGCCGATATTCTGAGCGACTGGTACGAAGTCCTCGGGGAGCGTACCTGGCAGCTCTTCCTTGAAATCCATGATCAGCGGATCGTACTTGGGCCCCAAAAAACCGGCATGCTGCCCTGCCCACTCGGTACCCGGCCCATCCTGGGTGATATAGACCGGCAACTGCACGGCAGCCGGTAATTCTCGGTCCCCATTTTCAAGCTTCTGAAGTACCGCACCGATGGACGGTGAATCACGCCGGCTGAGGAATGGCTGACCGGCGCGTGGGGCATGCTGCCAACCGGTCAGGTTATAGTGCACGCCAGCTGCGTGAAATGTCTGGTCGTGGTGTACCGAGCGAATGATCGAGTAGTTATCCGCCAGTGCTGCAAGTTTCGGTAAATACTCGCATACCTGGAATCCAGGCACGGCTGTAGAAATCGGCTGGAACTCGCCACGAATGTTATCGTCCGCGTCCAGCTTCATATCAAACGTGTCATGTTGTGGCGGGCCGCCAATCATGTAGAGCATGATGCAGGATTTGGCTTGACCAAGTCCTGAGGCCGCCTGCAGAGGCCGGGACGGCAGCGTAGCGGGCAGACCGACCCCCAGCGCACTGGCACCCCCCACACCAAGGAACGTACGTCGCGAGAAGAAAGCGGCCTGTTTGATCCTGTTGGCGTTCATGGCGTACTCAACACAAAGCGTCTTTGCTGGTTAGCCAGGACAAAGTGGAAGTCTAGAAAGGTAGTTTACATTATAAATGGCTTTTCCAGCAACGACAATCTACATCCGGCCCATTTGTACGGCCACGTTGTCCAGTATGATGAGAACAAATCGGCAACCCACTGCTTTGAAAAGACCGTCATGAGATTCCCGCTTGTTCTGTTGGCGACACTTTCATCGCAGTGCTCGTTTCTTCCTCGACGCAGCCTGCACAGCAAGTTGGTTCGCCCTGTTCGAACAATGTAATGTCTCTGCCCACTTCAGCGGACGTGCGAGGAATTGGCCAGGATGGCATCGCATGGCTATGGCGTGGTTTTACAGAATTTCCCTGGTACGCACTCAAGGATTCGAACGACTCGAGAAATCAGCGGAGAAACTGCATTCTTCAGATTCGGTGGTGCAATTGTCGGTGCGGCCGGCAGCCGATTTAAAGCAACTTGCAGCTGATTTGCGCGGCCAGCTTACCGCTGACGATTTTCGTCAATTGGCTGAACTGCTTACCAACGATCCGGCGAACGCGATTGCCCAATGATGTGGAGTTTGCCGAACTACCTGTCGCAGCTTCTGCCCTGTGCAACCGCCAGGCAGGCAACGGCCAGCACCAGAAGCGCGAGGCTGGCCGGTTCGGGAATCACATTCAGGGTGCCAACCGAGTCGGTGCTGCTACCTGGTGAGACGATCGCACTGCTGTTGTTCAGATTGCCACCGATCGTACCCGTCCCGCTGCACGTGCCGGCCTGGCAATCGATCGCACCAGCAGTGCCGGTAGCGAGACGGTTGTTGATGAATAACGTACCGGCCCCCATTTTGTTCAGCGTATTACCATTCAAGTTCAAGCGGTTGTTGAACTCCAAAAGCGCACTGGGAGCGGCGACATTGACTTCGGTGTCGGCAGCCAAGTTGACACGCACCTGAAACTCATGCGATCCCTGCAACACACTGACCACCGGAGGAACATCTCCCGCGGAGTCGGTTCCGGTAGCAAGGTTAACACTGCCCAGACCCCCAACGGCGTAACTATGCGTCGCGTTGTTGAATTCAATACGGTTGACCGTGACGTCGGAGTTTGTCACGGCGGTAGTCGGTCCAGTAATGCCTGTCGAAAAGGTTACCGTGTGGGTGGGGTCATTGGGCGGTCCCAGAGGAGGAGTCCAGTTACTAGCCATCGCCCAATCGCCGACTCCGTCTTCTGTCCAGAGGAAGGTATCAGCCAGCCCCGAATTCAACCCGGTTAGTGGTCCCGACAGCCCGTAGAGATGATACTTGTTAGAATATACCTGCGTAACGTGTCCTATTGCCGTTCTGTCAAGCCATTCCTCATTCGTTTGCCCGGGCTGCCCAACATTTGAGTAAGAATCGACGGCTCCTAGTTCGTCACCGGGTCTCCGAGTGCCATCGACTTGCGTCCCTGTCCAAGTCGTTTGGGCCGCATAGTCTCCACCGTCCTCTCCGACCGAAATCGGGGCCAGAATACCGGAAAAGTTGTTGGGGTCCTGATAGAGGCTGTTCGCGGTGCTTTCGTCCGATACCTGTACGCCATCTACCCGGTAGACATTGCCCGACACCGGCGCGTTAGTGAACGCCTCACCCGGGCCGGATCCGCCTGCAGTGGTGGAAACAATAGCCTTCCAACTGCCGGGGACCGTGTTGAGGTCCTTATACGTTGACTCGCGTCCAAGGTGATTGACGAAGTGGTTGTAGCTGGCGATGTTGTCGATGTAACCGACATGATTCTGGCTAGAAACGAACACCAAGTGGTAGGTTTCGCCCGCGCCGACACCGGCAGGTTGGTAGGTCGGTATTTGGGCTGTCGTAGCATTCGGAAGGTAGAAGAGTACGGTGGCCCAAGCCACAACAACGACTCGGACTAATCGATTCATTTCAAAGCCTCCTCATTTAAGTTCCGAGTCGCCACATCGGCTGTCTCAACGCGTCAAAAACACAATCGCCCGTCGGACGACTCGCACGTACTATCGTCTGCGCCGGGCACGGAGAAGCAGGCCGAATAAGCTGCCGCCCACCAGCATCAGCGACGACGGCTCGGGAACAACGCCAGTTAGCGGTTCCGACAACCCGTAGATTCGATGAGCTGAAGAAATTATCTGGGAAACGTGTCCTATGGACGATCGGTCAATCCATTCCTCATCGGTTTTTCCGGGCTGTCCAACATTTGAGTAAGAATCGACGGCTCCTAGTTCGTCACCGAGCCTCCGAGTGCCATCGACTTGCGACCCCGACCAAGTAGTTTGGTCACCATAGTTTGCACCGTCCTCTCCGATCGAAATCGGAGCCAAATGACCGGCAAAGGAGTTTTTTACCGTCGAAGTCGGCTGGTAAAAGCTGTTCGCGGTGCTTTCGTCCGATACCTGTACGCCGTCTACACGGTAGACATTCCCGCTTACCGCCGCGTTGGTGACCGCCTCACCCGGGTCGGGGCTGCCGGCTGTAGCCGTAATGGTGGAGACAACAGCATTCCAGTTGACAGGTGCGGTGTTGAGGTCATTAAATGATGACCCGCTTCCCAGGCCATCGATGAACTTGTTGTAGGCGCCGATGTCATTGTTGAAAGCGGCGTGTCCCGTACTCGACACGAAGACCAAGTGGTAGGTTTCGCCCACGCCGACACCGGCCGGTTGGTAGGTCGGTTGGGCTGTCGTGGTCTTGGGCAGGCAGAAGATGGTCGCGGTCAAAGCCACAATAGCTACTTGCATTGTTCGCGTCATTGAAATCTCTCCCTTTTAAAAATAAAAACGATGGTTCAATTGTGGTACTTGGCGCCTACGAAACGGGCCGTTAACCAAAGTATGTACCTGGAAAAACCAACAAAAAAAGCCGTTGGAGCAACTTGTCTCGTCCAGTCTAAAATCGTAGGATTTCAGGCAGAGACAACGTGCTCTAACAGCTTTTGTTAAACCAGTAGCTTTTTGTCAATGTAAAAAGGATACAAACAGCGATTCGTTCTAATTGTTTTGAGGATTTTGTCAACTGTCTCTAGCGAATTTTGTCTTGATTTGCCAGTAGGTGGGCGGGGTGTAACAATCGGTATCCTCCAGGTTGAGCAAACAGTCAGTATCACGGCCGTCGGCGCGCAGCTTTTACTGCGCTGGTCAGTAGCTGCTGGGGTGCGGCTGCTCGGGATAAAAGTTGATTCGGCGGCCGATCCCCACTACCGATAGTCGATGTGCAACTCCACCTTTTCGATGCGCAGTTGTTCCGTCTTGCCGACGGGCGGGTTCGCATGGCGCAGGCCGATAAGGTTGTCTCCCACGGCCAATTGATTTGTCTCGACATCAAACACCAGTCAACCGCTGTCTAAGCGCGGCGCCTCGAGCAGTATATTGTTGATCCTCGCCTCGATACCCTTGGCCACGGGCCAGTTTGTTTGCGGGTGGCCCACGTAAGTCCACCTCCGTGTCGCTTCGCGGCACTCGTCGGCCGGCAATTCGTCCGCCGTGACTTCCTGCGGACCGCTCCGGACAGTTGAGCAGAGCCCTCGCAAACGAGCATCGGGCAGTCACCACGTGTTGCGTGGCGGGTCGTTCCTCCTTCTACCATTGACCATCCGTACCGCTAACCGCTTCAACCTCCCACCAGTTACCCGGAACTTCGATCTCGGTTTTCGTGTAGCCAGTATTTCCGGTAATGGCAACAAGACGGTTACCGAACGCCGGACACAGTCGTAGAACTGTCGAGCTTTCGTTGTTCATTGCAATGTTCATTGGTTCGTTTTACAAACGAAGATCGGTCGGGCACGTCCAGGACCTCGCTGCAACCGGCTGTGTCAACACTGCTGCCCGCCATTGCTCTGTGCCATCCGGTAGCTGAGGCCGTCGGCTGCTCGGGAAAAAAGTTGACCCGGCTGCCGCGTCTGGTATGCTGGATGTTTGCTCAGCCTGGAGGATACCGATTTCGCAGGCAGACATCGGCCGAGACCATAATCCCGGAGCGATGACCGTTTGGATGACCGGCGCAAGGATCCAGGGTGGACAGGTGATCGGGGCCACCGACGAATTTGGATATCAGACAGCCGAGCAGGAACCTTCCACGATTTCCACGCCACGCTGCTGCACTTGCTAGGGCTCGACCACAAACGGTTGACTTTTTTTAACGGCCGCCCTATGCGACTGATCGACGTACACGGCGAATTGGTTCCTCAGATTGTGGGATCGGCGCGGTTAAGGTTCTCACAGAGTTAAATAATCTAAATGGAGATCGCGGACATGCCAAATGCGTGAGTATTCTTAGGGTTGTTGTTGTTCGGTGTTTCCGCGTCAGATGTTGTTGCCCAGATTCCCGAGGGTCAGATTCCCCCGAATTCAAGTACCTGGCCGGGCAAACACGAGTTCGATGAGCTGTTGCCCGCCGGCTGGTCCATCATGGGTGATCAGAACGCCTTTTCGGTTAGCGACGGAATCTTGCATTTCGACTCGATTGGCCTTGATGGAGTAAATTTGCTCATCAACGAGAAGGCACATGAGTTTGACTGGGACAACTTCGAAGCGGGTATTGAAATCAGGGCCAGATTCGATGAAATAGAAGGCCAAAATGTTGCTGCGGCTTTTGCCGCATTTGATGTGATAGGTACTGGTTTTGGTATCAGTTGGCACAGCTGGGGAACTCCGAGCCTGCAGGCTTACGGCGGCATCGGTCTGGACGTCTCTGGCTGGCATGTTTATCGCTTCCATCTAAAGTCGTGCGATCCTAATAACCCCGCATGCGATCTTGATCGACTCCAGATTTTTATTGATGGTCAACTGAAGGCGGAAAGGATCCCCTATGTGCCTTTTCAGAGGCGAGAGATTCCGGACAGGAATGGCTGGATGTACTTTCCCGATAATAGCTACGAATATGGCGGGAAATACGAGTTTGACTATGTCCGCTGGTACGATGGCGAGGGTGAGGTACTGACGCCCGGCCCGTTTTTCGAATGGACTGAAAATAACCTAGGCAGTTGGACCACTAACGCCAATTGGGATTCTGTCGGGCACCCCAACAGCAGCAAGCAAACAGCTCGGTTTGGCAACAACGTGAACATCACCGGGCCCACCACGGCCGTCGTTTCTTCTGCGGTCACGGTGAAACGCATCGAATTTGAAAACGCCACGCACAGTTATGCCGTCGCCGGCCTGGGGAGCGTCAATTTGTCGGCAGATACCGGAAATGGTAATCTACCCAGCATTGACGTCGTCGCTGGGAATCACGAGTTCCAGGCACGTGTCAACTTCCTGGACGATGCTTTGTTGAACGTCGAATCAAATTCAAGTTTGGCTTTCAATACCGAAGTGAACCTCAACGGGAAGATGATCTTCAAAACGGGGCCCGGTACGCTCGCCTTTAACAATTACTTCAGTTCCGGCACCGGCGGCACGGGAACCACTAACGGGGACCTCGTCAACAATAGTATTGTGTCACCCGGCAACCCCAGCGGTGCTACGGCCGTTCCCGAACCTTCGTCATGGATACTCTTCGCCAGTGGGCTTGTGCTGATTGTCAGTCGTCGGCGCAAGTGGCATTACGGGCGACAGGGATAATCAACTTCACCCGTGCCCGGAATGTGGCTGTAGCTTAACCGTCGACTGCCTGTCGGTAACGCGGGGCAGAAGCTGCCGCAGTTAGTTCTGTAAGCTCCGCGTCATTGCTGAGCCCCGTTTGCGGGAGCGTTGGCACGCAGTTCAGCCAATGGATGACGATCTCAACGGTAATTTAGGCGCGAAAATCGGCTGTAAGTTGATGTCAATCGATCCTGGCCCGCTGTGAGGCCTGGAAATGGTGTGCTGAGTGCCGGAGTTCCCAACGATTGAATTTGAGGATCGTGCCAGGAAGCCGCCGTTTCGTAAATCTTTGCAGGACGCGATAGCCAGTGTTGCCGTCTGGAAAAGTGTCATGAACGCGATGTACAATGTGATGGATTTAAGCTACAAATAACTCGTCGTTGGCACGATGATCGTCAGAGTTCAGAGCATTTTTATGGATAGATCTCCTCATGAAGAAAATTACTCGAAACATTCTAGGCTTGATCTTGTTCGCGGTTGTCGGTGGGGCCGTGAGTGGCGGGATACCTAAAGTCTTGATGGCCTCGGAGACGGCGTGGAGTCCTACAGAAGCACGCACCGTCTATACGGGTCCACCGTACTCTACCAGGCAAAGATATAACGTGCTCCCGTCCGTCGTGCGCCTGCCGGACGGAACCCTTGTCGCTCTCGTGGAACCCAAGAAACTCATTTTTATTCGTTCGAAAGACGGTGGAAAGAGCTGGACGGAACCCTACGTCGGAGTTTCACAGAAAGAGAATTTCACTCTGAACGCGCTTGGTGTCCGCCGCGATGGTTGCTTGGTGGGGGTTTTCAGTCAAGCCAACGAGAATTTGGGAACATCTTCGGTCGAGAAACGAACGGAGAAGCTGCCCGATGGGCGCGAGGGCCAGACCTACACGGGCTATCGCTACAGTGGTGATTTGTACCTGGGCTATAGCAAAGATCAAGGAAAGACGTGGACAGCGGGAAAACAGATCGACGTTTCCCCGATGATCAGTGCCTGGACCTGGACCATGGGGCGAGTACTGGAACTCGACAATGGCACACTGATTGTCCCTGTTGGCGGTTATCTATCGTTGGAGGACATGGACGGGATTTGGCTGAGTGCTGGAGTCGTGCGTAGTGACGATGAAGGGGCCACCTGGAGTTTCTCGGTCCTTGGGCGCGGCAATCCAAGCAACTGGACCATTTTCAGCGAACCTTCCCTGGCCCAACTGGATGACGGGACACTGGTGGCCATGATGCGCAGCGAGGACCGGGTGACCAGGTCCAGTCCCGGGGATCCACGAGGTACCCGATACGGTTTACACCGGGCAACTAGCAAGGACGGTGGCAAGACTTGGACCTCACCCGCTATGTCAATCCCCAACGCAACACACTGTTCGCTGGCGTCACTGGCTGACGGGGTCCTGCTTTGCGGATATCACAGCCATAACCCGCGACTCGGACTGAGTGGCGATGGTGGTTTGAATTGGTACGCGAATATGCTCTGGTCGATCGAGGATCCCGCTGCCGACTGGGGGTATTACACTTCGGTGGAGGTCGTGGACGAGAACACTGCGGTGATGCTCATCAAAGAGACACCGGCCACGAATATCATTCGGGCCTGCTTGCTGCGCCGTCAACCCTAATCCATCTACGAACCAGCGAGGCCTTGCCAATTGCCTTTTCGTCATCCCAGGTTCGGGAGCTGACACAAGTCGATGCCCGGTGGAGCGAGTTGGCGGAGGTGCTCGCGATTGGCTGCCTGTCTGCTACACGGGCCAAAAACTGCCGCAGTTAGTTCTAAACACCTCTCCTTCCCTCCGGCGATTGGCCGGAGGGTCTCTCGTTGGGCCTCGGTCAACTTAATTGGGCAGTCCTTCAACCACATTGCCAACGAATCGCTTTGGATCCCTGCGGCGCCTTGCTGGCTACAAAACGGGCCGCTCGCAAAAGGTCGGGTATTGTTGGTGCGGCTGGAACAGCAGCCACTTTTATTGGACCGATAAGTGCCACAGCCAGGCAGCCGGCGGCCAGCACCAACAGGCCTGACGGTTCAGGTGCAGCCGTTGCCGCATTCCGGGCCCCGGTGAAGTTCATAATCCCTCTTGTTAAGTCGTAGGAATCAGTATCCCCGTCGTTGTCAATATCACCGGTGATCCATGTTTTGCCATTTCCAGTTGCACCAGTGTAATTCATGATCATTTGTGTCAGATCATACGTGTCGGTGTCTCCTTCGCTGGCCAGCAGGTTCTGGAGTTCGACCGTCGTCGCTGTGTAGGTGACGTTGCGGAAAAGGCCATTGTCCACATAGCTGCGAAACGAGATGCCATCCTCATCGGAAAAATCGATCGTCAGCGGTTCACCTGCATAGTTCACCGTGTCGAATGCACCAACGATGTAGAGGTTATTGGACTCACCCGTGCCCGCTTCGATCAGGACAATGTCATCGGCCGTACCGCGCGTTGCAGGATCGGTGTAAGACGCCAGGGGCACCAGGTTCAACGTACCATCCAGGCTCGCTCGGTCAGCGATTCTGAGCTTCCTGTGATGTCTCCGTATCGCCAGTCGCTAATGATGGATAGCGTACCAGCGGTAGTTTGTGTGAATTCAACCACGTTGGACATGGCCAATCCACCATTTTTGCTGGCTTTAACGGTGTAAACCCCTTCATTCAGCACGCTGCCAACATTGGTCAAATGGCCGCCTGAGTGTTCAAACGAACCGGTCGACGATATGTGTATCTCGCCACCCGATAGATTCAGCTCTCCTCCTGCCAAGGTGTATTCGCCCGTGGCTTCCATATTGGACTCATCTGGGTTACCATCGCCAACAGTCAGTGCACTCGGCGAGTCAAACAAGGCAAATTCTTGAAAAAAAACATTGCCGCCAGTCTGTGTGACGGAACCGCTTCCGCCGTCTCCCACCGTCATCGTGTTGATCCGCAGAACACCGTCCGTCACACCGATCGTTCCAAATGCACCGATCCCTTGACCCGCAATCACTTGGGTCGCCAGGACATTCCCACCGTGCACGTTCAACTCGCCATAGGTACCCGCTATTTCTCCCAACACGATGTTGTTGGTCTGCAACGATCCTCCTGAAACGTTGCTCAGTCCCGAAAAGGTGCTTTCTGTATTCAGATCGAGAATACCGTCGACAGTAATCGAGTCGATCTGTGAGATACCTCCATTGATTTCAACGTTCCCGAATTCGCCAACGACTAGACCCTTGCTCACACTGAAATTACCGTCCTGGATATTTAATTGAGCTGGTTGCCCAGTGCCTACGAAGACTTTTTGCGCTATTCCGGACTCAGTGATCAGCACAGATCTCGAATCAATGAACACCTTGCGGAACTCGCCCGGTACTGCAACACCCCAGTTTTGCGCATCTCTCCAGTTGTTCGAGAATCCACCGCTGAAATATTCTTCCAGAATCTGAGCTTGGATTGACGAAATAGAAACAGGTGTGCATGAGATGCAGACCATAGTAAGAAGCCGAACCAACCGCAAACGGCACAAGAGAAATCGGAACCTGCGGATTAACGGCAGGGGATGAATATTGGTCCTGTGTGCCATATCCATCAATCACCCGTTCACTATCGGAAACTGCTGTTTCTGTCTAGGACATAACATATTTGTTTCTGTCTAGGACATAACATATTGCATTCTAATAACCTGTCGCAAATTGTCAATTTTTTCAGGGAAAGAATCGGACCAGGCAGCCTCATCCTGGTGGTACAGGGCAACGGCTGGGCTGGCAGGAGTGGTTGCACAGCCGGCCACGACGGAGAGGAGCGAGCTTTCGATGCTCTGCTGATCATGGCAACGCGTGAAGCTCGTAACATCCCGTACGGGTTTGGATCGCCGTGGCCTTACATTGTCTCGACGAAACAGGTAGGGCAGCTCGTTCAATCCGTTGGAGTTTTTGTAGCTCGGATTTCCAGTTGCGACCTTCCCAGTGGCCACTCTTTGAGCAACCACCCTGGCAGACGCGGAAATTTACCTTCCGCGCCATACATGTGCTCGCCGAATTCGAGCACCCCGGTGTCGGGTGCCGTGCCCTTGTACGCGGTCGTCACCAAGGGCAACGGGATCCCCATGTCAATCGCCTCGCTGCCGGATTTGAGACGGAAATCGAAGTTGCCCCGATCGACGAACGGGTCCAGATCTTTGCCGGTGTGGCTGTTCGTATCACGACTGGTGTAGTGCTCGCCCGGATCCGTCCAACCCTCGTACTTCGGCAGTAGCAGGTTGTGCATGAATCGTGTGGTGGGGCCGCTGTCACCTTTGAGATAACCACCTCGTGAAGATTCGATAATGTTGTTCACGACGAGGTGGCTGACACCATCGTAGATTTGCACAGTATCACTGGATGTTTCCAGGAAGACGTTGTTGGCCACCAGGTTGAAGTGGCTGTTTTTAATGGACAGAGCCCGCTCGTGGCTGCCGATGACGATGTTGCGCACCACACGATGATGGCCGGCCCAGCGGCTGCCGCCGTACAGATAGATTCCCGTGCCGCCCCTGATTCCGAGGTACGCCTTGTCGGGGCCGATCAAGTTATACTCGACGTGAATCCGTGCCGGCAGATCGACGCCCACGCCGCCCGAATAGATGTGCAAGGCCCCGCCCGAAATCCGCCACCAGATATTGCGTCGCAGGATCACATCTTCAGAATGACCGGAGCAGTAGATACCATGGTGATTGCCGGTGTCACCGATGTTGTAGATCACGCAATCTTCCACAATTGCGCCCCGCCGACCGCCGGCAATCCCCTGGTTGGCCATGTCGCGGATGATGCAGTCACGGATGGTTGCCCGCTCGCCAAGTCCTACGCCCTGTTGACCTCGGCGGACCACCAGCCCTTCAAATATAACGCGTCCCTCATCGCCGGGAAAGTTTGCGTCGAGAACAACATCAAGGCAGCAGGCGAAGGCTTCACGTGGTGGCTGGTCGTTCCAGGTGCGGACATGAAGGGTAAAGCGACCGTTCTCGTGTTGCTGGAAGAACGAGCTGCCGGGAGTCATCTTGTCGAGTGAATCAGCATGACGAGAATGCCCGGTCGCCATGGACTCGCCGTTGACAAGTAAGCCAAGGGGCTGATATGGCAGTGTGCAGTGATAGACTGGCGCGGCTACGTCGGGCGTTTTGTGCCAGGCGGTTACTGGGGCTCCGCCGTCGAGTATGGCTTGATGACGATTAGCGGCGCGGAAAACAATCGGCTCACCGGGGCTTCCCTGGATGAAGCCTGCCCTGAGCACCGCTTCTGACTTGGCCGGCAGTTGTTTGCGAGCTAAAATATCCTCGACGGAGTAGACACCATCGAGCAGCACCACTTCGTCCCCCGGCTTGAGATTCACCTTCTCTTGCAGTGTTCGAATGTCGAGCGGTTTCGATTGCGTGGCGTCGCCGTTGGATTTGCCAGCGGGCGAAACGAAATACGTTGCAGCATCCATCGGGCATGGGACAACTAGTGCGATACAAAAGGCAACGACGATGGGAAGTGTCGGTCGACGCATGTCAATCCTTCGTTGAGGGTGTGAGCGCAAAGAGTGTGAGGCGGGGCCGATAAAGTTGTAGGCTGGAAGTCAGTATACCAATTACCGGGTGCTTTGCTAAAGCATAAGCTACGCTGACGGGTGTTGGGCCCCGCCAGGCAATCCGGGACATCGACCAAAGCCAAAATGTCCGCAGCCGAGGGCGTTCGCCTTGAAAAATCGGCGTTGGCGTTTTGTGGGTTTTGAGGTGCTCGGTCAAAAGCCGCCCCAGACAACCCGGCTCAAGGCCCTTCCCTACTCCGCCATGCTGTCGTGCAGGTAACCATGGTCATCCAGAGATGGTTGCCGTGCGTGCCCAATGAAATGAATAAAGTCCGCTGGCCACGACGACCATGGCACCACAGAGTGTCCAGCTATCGGGTAACTCGTCGAAGACCACAAAGCCCACCACCACAGCCCAGACCAGCAGGAAATAGGTAAAGGGCTGCAGGACCGAAGCAGGCGTATGGCGAAGAGCCAGGATCAGCAGGAAATGGGCCGTGGCACCCAGCAGGCCAATGAGGACCATCAAGGCAAGATGATGCAGGGGTGCTGGTGACCAAAAAAATGGCCCAAAACCGGAAATCATTACGAAGCCCACAATCGCTGAGTAAAGTAGTGTCGTCGTACTCTGATCGGTACGACCGAGCAGGCGTGTCATGATCTGGAGGATGGCGAAGAACACGGCGCCCAATATGGGCCAGACAACCACCCAGGAAATGATTCCGAAACCCGGACGAATGATGATCAAGGTTCCGGCAAAACCCACGAGCACTGCGAACCATCGTGGCAATCCCACGTGTTCCCTGAGACATATCGGGGCAAGCGCCGTGACGATCAACGGCGTAGCTGACGCTATGGCATGGGTTTCAGCCAAGGGTAAGTAGCGAAACGAGACCACGAACAAGAAAGCTTCAACAAGTAACACCGCACCGCGCAGAACTTGCAGCCAAGGTCGCCGACTACGGATCTTTCCACGCACGTCGCCCCGACAAAGCCAGAGGGCACACAACGGGAATACCATGTAACGAATCCACAGTATTTGGACCATCGAGTAAGAGTGACCTGCCACGAGAAATCTGGTGAGTCCATCCATCACGGCAAAAATCAACATGGCCAGGATAAGCAGGCTAATACCTCGAAATGCGCTGTGTTGAGCTTCATTCATTGTCATCAGGGCTCACATTGTCTCTCAGGCCGATTCAAACGGACGCTCGGTGTTCAGGTAGTATCGCTAAACAGGAAATCAACGTCCACCTTGCCGCTAGGCCCAAGACAACAGAAAGCAGGACAAAAGGAAGTGCGAAGATAGTTTGCACGGCTATCAGAACAGACAACAGCGGTCGGACGTACACCCTGCTGATAGGAATTGAATTCCAACCGAGGGATACAACGCCCCTGCTCTGTCAATGCGGTTGACTCATCGCAAAACGATCGCTCGCTGGACGATCTCAACGGTGTCCGTTTTCGGCTCCTCGACGTCAGGGGCCATCGGTCCTTTTTCCATCTCCCCGTGCTCGATCAGTTGCTGAACTTTGCTGAAACGGATCTTGAGCTTGCCTTGCATAATCCACTGCCGGTAGGTGTCAATGGTGTGGCGCAGGATGAGGAGATTCACGTCGCGAATTTGCTCTTAATCCAAAAGGTTAGGGTTTGGCTGTTGGACTCGAACTCGCTCCACCCGACGATACGGTTTGTATCGAATACAGGTCGGCGTCGCGCATCACGAACCGCAGCCGAATCGGCTTACCCGCGAGGTCGCTGATGTCCGGTCCACTCTTCCATGTGACCACGTGATTGATGTCGTCGCCGTAGATATCGCGGCAATCCTTGGCTGAGTGACCGGGAAGCGGCGTGCCACTTGAGTCGGTGATCTCGACTCGGATGCTTCCCGCGGCCGAGGTCGCATGGTTGATGACCAGGTGGTTTCCGGAGAAATGAAGTGGTTTTGTGAGAAGCTCGCCGCCCTGGTAACTGGCATGG
>Ga0310125_10000829_pt1 | contig 15189 bp, 13 predicted proteins | sample CB11b_Tmax_Bot8__FD_203508 | JGI IMG/M metagenome (GOLD analysis project Ga0310125, IMG submission 203508) | Marine microbial communities from Western Arctic Ocean, Canada - CB11b_Tmax_Bot8 | ecosystem: Environmental > Aquatic > Marine > Oceanic | place: Canada: Western Arctic Ocean | collected... | reverse complement strand
TTGTATCCGGCAAATTGCAGACTTTTGGATGCAAATGAAGCCTTGTTTAATAGAGCAGGGGATGGATCAAAACATATATTGATTTTATCTTTCGAATCGTCTGACCATGAACTTGATGCTTGGTTGGATAGGGCTTTGGAGATCGCTTCTTCTGCAGGAGGTAGTTATGAGAAACTTCAAGAAAAGGAAGCCGAGGCTCATCGTTCAGGGGCTTCAGGCACTTGGAGAAATAGCTTTATTAGGGCACCTTTTAATCGTGATGCAGCTGTTCGTAGAGGCATAATCTGGGATACTTTTGAAACTTCAATCACGTGGGATCAAGGCTTTGAGTTTATTGAATCCATAAAAGAAAAGACAAGAAAGGCCATACATGAGATTTCAGGCAGGGAGACAAATGTCACTTGCCGGTTGACACATACCTATCCAGATGGATGTGCCCCTTATTTTTCTTACACTGCTTACGCAACACCTTCGACCATGCTCGATGTTTGGAAGCAGATTAAGATAGCAACCAATGAGATGGTAGTGGCAGAAGGAGGCACAATAACACACCATCATGCAGTGGGTAGAGACCACCGAGTTAAAGGCTATGATGTACAGATACCAACAGGCTTTAAAGACATGTTAACTGCAGCAAAATCAAGCGTAGATCCGAAATCAATTATGAACCCTGGAGTTCTCATTGACTCAGGAAAGGGAAAAATTGGCCACTGGATGGAGAATTAAATAAACATGAATTCAATTAAATATATTCTTGTTTTGCTTTGGTTAATCTGTGTTATCAATCTATTTGTGCCGATTTCACAACTGATCAACTATCTATTTATATTCTTGGTTGTTTCACATTTATTGGAATGCATGTTTTTTTACAAGAAAATTATCAAATCCAAAAAAAACATAATGAAGAACTTCTTATTGGTTATGGTATTTGGATATTTACATATACAGAAATTGGATTAGGTGAAAAATCTGATCTCACAAATCATGGGGTCAAACCCAAATCCTTATCTAGAAGGCAACTATAGACCTGTTAAAGAAGTTCTTACTTCAACAAAGTTAGATGTGATTGGTTCTGTTCCCAGAGACCTTTTTGGCACTTACCTCCGTAATGGGCCAAATCCTAAACTAAAAGCGAGTCCAAAGAAATACCACTGGTTCATGGGGGATGGAATGGTGCATGGTGTGAGATTGGAGGAGGGCAATGCACTGTGGTACAGAAATAATTATGTTGTAGGAGAAGAATTTGGGCCAAATACACATGTTATTGAGCACGCAGGAAAAATTTATGCCTGTGTAGAAGCCGGTCCTTCACCTGTGGAATTAGATGGTGAAATGAATTCATTGACCAACAAGCCTTTCCAAGGAACCCTAAAAGCAGGGTTTTCTCCACATCCAAAATTAGATGCAGACACCAACGAACTACATGCCATTTGCTATGATTACAATGGCTACAAAGATTATATTCAATATGTAGTTGTGAATTCCGAAGGGCTTGTATCGAAGACTGAGAATATAAGCTTGCCAAGTCGTTCCATGATTCACAACACTGCAATTACGAAAAATTACATTCTTATTTTTGACTTGTCAGTAACCTTTAGCCTGTATCGTTACATCAGAGGGTATTTCCCTTTTAGCTGGAAAGACAAGCATATTGCAAGAGTTGGTATGTTGCCTCGTAATGGAAATCAAGAAAATATAGTTTGGTGTGAGGTAAATCCTTGTTACTCATACCACAATTTTAACTCTTATGAGACGACCGATGGCAATATTGTCATGAATTTGGTCCATTACCAAAGAAATTGCGATCAGGATTGGAACGATCCATTTGCAGATTCGCCACCTCAATGGATGCAGTGGACTCTGAATCCAAATACAGGAAAAACAAAGGAGGAACTTGTTGATTCTAGGGCCTTTGAATTCCCAAGAATCCATCCTTTATTGGAAGGCAAAAACAACCGTTTTGGCTACTCTATAGTCTCAGGCGAAGAGAATGGCCAACCCAACTGCAATAGAATTTGTAAGCATGACTTGAAGTCAGGATTAGTAATATTTCATGCGCTGGATTCTGGGAGATTGGCAGGCGAACCAGTTTTTATTCCAAGAGAAAATGCTAAGGATGAAGATGCAGGCTATGTCATGACATTTGTCTATGACGATACAACTAAGAAAACTGAATTGATTATTTTGAATGCCGAAGAGATTGAACAAGAGCCATTGGCAAGAGTGTTTCTACCTCAGAGAGTGCCATTCGGATTTCATGGTAATTGGGTTCCAAGTTGATAGCTACTTCAAATATAATAACTAATGTTTTCAATACCAAGAAATAGAAAGACACTCCTTTTTATCTTAGCAATTGGATCTCCAATAGCTTTTTCTGTTTGGCAAGCTCTCTTGAATAATTTTGCAGTAGAGGTAGCAAATTTTGGTGGCAAAGATATTGGCATGCTACAAAGCTTGCGAGAAGTGCCTGGATTTTTAGCATTTACCGTAGTGTTCTTGTTGCTCATTATCCGGCAACAAAACTTTGCAATTGTCAGCTTAATCTTACTTGGAATTGGTACCGCATTGACTGGCTTTTTCCCTTCAATTCTAGGCCTTTACATCACAACCGTAACCATGTCGATTGGCTTTCATTACCTAGAAACACTGAGATCTTCCTTAAGTTTGCAATGGTTAAGTAAGGAAGAAGCACCTCGGGTACTCGGTAAACTTTTAAGCGCCCACTCCGTTTCCACATTGGTAATCCTTTCCATCCTGTATATCGTTGTCTTTATCTTTGAGCCAATTTATCCATGGCTCTACGCTCTAGCAGGTTTTGTTACTGTAATAATAGGTATTTTCTGTTATTTTTCTTTTCCGCAATTTAGTGAAAAAGTTGAGCAACGCAAGGATTTGGTATTTCGCAAACGTTATTGGCTTTACTATGCATTAACTTTCCTTTCAGGTGCTAGAAGACAAATCTTTATGGTTTTTGCTGGATTTTTGCTTGTGCAAAAATTTGGCTTTCCTTTAGACAAGATGATTTTGTTGCTTCTGGTCAATTCAGGGATCACTGCTTGGGTCGCACCAAAAATGGGAATTCTCATCGAGAAGATAGGGGAAAGAAAAGCACTGACTCTGGAATATACAGCTTTGATTATTATATTTCTTGGTTACGCAGTTGTAGATAATGTAAATATAGCCTTCTTACTCTACATTCTAGATAATATTTTTTACTCAATATCCTTTGCTATCAAAACCTACTTTCAGAAGATAGCTGATCCTGCTGATATTGCGTCTACCGCAGGAATAAGTTTTACCATCAACCACATAGCTGCAGTTTTATTACCAGCTCTTCTGGGATTAATTTGGATGGAAAACCATGGCGCTGTATTTTTGATAGGAGCATGTATTGCAGGGGCTTCGCTTATCTTAGTCAGAGCTATTCCAGATAACCCCGAAATAGGCAAGGAAACTTACTGGCAGACATAGATAACTCTTTAAAGATACTAATAATCTCCAATGCTAATGATATAAGAAAATATCATAGGTCGTAGCACTTGAAATCTTTGTTTAAGTTCCTATAAAAGGTGCAACAACAACAAACACAAAGGAGTTTTAGTTATGAAATGTTGCAATTCAAGTGGGTATTTTGATGAGTACATCACTGGGGTAATTCTCGTCTTATTTGTTTTAGTCTATGTTTTAAAGTTACCTATGTAGTTTCTTTAGAATCCAATTTCTTAAGAATCCAAAAACCTAACCATGTGCTTACAACGGCTTTGACCAACGTGTGGATCACTATAGGTAGAGACCAAATGAAGTCCATAAAGACGTCTGGGAAAATAATGTAACTAAAGGGTTTTACAAATTGGTAAAGGGCAGGAAGGTAGTTGCTCAGAAAAATATCATTCGTTAGGGAAAGTACCGTTGCATCTGAAGTTAATACGATCCCCAAAGCCCAAAGGCAAAACCCTATTTGAAAAGGTGTCGACCATATACATATATATGCAAATACTCTCATACAAAATCCATTCTAACTGATAGCGTACTACCATAAAGAATTAGAGGTTCAACAGTATGTGTTATATAGTTTTTAGGTATGAAAAAACTCACTTACAATCTACTTCTAATTCCCATCACCATAGTGGCATTGATTGGTTTTCCTGTGATGTTCGTGATCTAACAAAAGATGAATTTGTAGAACTCTTCTTGGACTACATGAGGGGAAGAGTAAATAAAATAGGCCTGTGCCATCAAATATTACTTGTGTATTGCTAAAGATTGGTGATAGTTATTCATTGACTTCATGTTGATTTTTACTGGAGCGCGGATTAATGCGAATTGGGGTGGATGTTGGGGGAACCAACACAGATGCAGTGCTAATGGACGGCCGTACGGTCATGGCTACCCATAAGGCACCGACCAGCGCCAACATAAGCGGTGGGATCGTCAACGCAATCAGTGAAGTTCTGACAAGCGCTGCGATATCGCCAGCCGAAATCGAAGCTGTAATGATCGGTACCACCCAGTTCACCAATGCTTTTGTCGAGCGCCGGGAGTTATCGCGGGTGGGCGTGCTAAGACTCGCATTACCAGCGACCCGTGGGTTACCGCCCATGGTGAATTGGCCGGCAGACTTCGCAGAGACAATCGGTGACCAAATCCACCTAATAAAGGGTGGGTACGAGTATGACGGACGTTGTATCTCGCCTTTGGACGAAAGGGAAATCGCAAGAGTTGCCAAGAAACTCAGCGCAGCTGGTATAGACGCAATTGCGATCTCGGGCGTCTTCTCGCCCGTGAACGGAGACATGGAAGCGCGTGCAGCTGAGATTGTGCAGCAAGAGTTGCCAGATGCCTCCATCACTCTGTCGTCTAAAATAGGGCGAATCGGCCTACTGGAGAGAGAAAACGCCGGAATAATGAACGCGAGTCTGAACGCATTTGCTTCGAAGGTCATATCGTCATTTCGGCAGGCATTGACTCAGCTAAATATCACCGCTCCTTTCTTCATTAGCCAGAATGATGGCACGCTAATGAAAGCGACATTTGTCGAAAAATATCCGGTGCTGACTTTTGCATCTGGACCAACAAATAGCATGCGTGGAGCAGCTTATTTGTCTAGTGTGGAGGATGCGCTGGTGGCCGACATCGGCGGTACCACAACTGACATAGGGATGCTCGTCAAGGGTTTTCCCCGTGAGTCGTCGGTGCCGGTAGATATCGGTGGAGTACGCACCAATTTTCGCATGCCAGATATTTTGGCACTGGGCCTAGGAGGGGGAAGTGTCGTCTCACCCACGCAGCCGATCACTATTGGCCCAAGGTCTGTGGGATTCCGCCTCACAGAAAAGGCCAGAGTTTTCGGCGGTGACACGCTGACGGTAACGGATATCGCTGTGGCCGCCGGCTATGCAGATATCGGACAGCGGAAGAACGTGCGAGAGCTTTCGGGTGAGTTCATTCGATCGGCTGTCAGCAAGGTTCATTCTATGCTGGTAGACGGGATTGATCGAATTAAGACCAGCTCTGAACCTGTCCCACTCATTCTGGTCGGTGGTGGTGCAATTCTCATAGATCGCGACATAGATGGAGCATCCGAAGTCATCGTTCCCGAGCATGCCGGTGTGGCCAATGCGATCGGGGCGTCTATCGCGCAAGTTGGCGGGGAAGTCGACAAGATCTACTCTTACGATGAAATCGGCCGCGAAGCGGCGATTGAGGACGCGACTCAGCAGGCGATCGAAGAGGCGATCGCAGCGGGTGCAAAGGCAGATACAGTTGAAACAATTGATTTCGAAGAAGTGCCGCTGTCTTACGTACCTGGTGGCGCAGTGCGGGTCCGAATTAAGACGGCTGGAGAATTGGAAACATGCTGAAATCTTCTCGAGATTCTGCAGGAAGGACACAACTCGCTTTCGAGGATATTGAAGATCTCGCGCGTGGAGCAGCCTTTTTAGGTGCAGGCGGTGGAGGCGATCCATATATCGGAAGGCTGATGGCCGAACACGCTGTTCGGGAATTTGGAATGCCCGAGATCATCAGTGTTGATGATCTTGATGCGGATACTAATGTATTTCCCGTCGCTATGGTCGGTGCTCCTACCGTGATGGTTGAGAAAGGAGTCTCTGGCGCGGATGTCGATTTGTCTGTCAATCGACTGGCGGCGATCATCGGCAAAAAACCCGACGCGATTACGCCAATTGAGATTGGTGGTATTAACTCAATGTTGCCTATCGTCGCTGCGGCGAGGCTGGGATTGCCTCTCGTCGATTGTGATGGAATGGGGCGTGCATTTCCAGAAATTCAAATGGTGACCTTCAATGTTTACGGCGTATCGGCGACGCCTGCCGTCATCGTCAACGAGCATCTGGATACCGTCATTGTGGAAACCTGTGGTGATGCGAAGCGTGCTGAGGACCTAATACGCGTTGCTGCAATTCAGATGGGACTCAGTGTCATGTTTTCTGGGTATCCGTTGAATGGACAGCAAGTAAAGGACTACGGCGTCAAAGGAACATTGAGTTTAGCCCTGAACATAGGAAGGGCAATTCGCCGTGGTCGTAGCGAAGGCAATCCTTTTGAAAGTCTCTTGGCATACCTACGAAGCACCGAATACTTTAATCGATGCAAAGTTTTATTCGATGGAAAAGTGACAGACGTAATGCGTGAAACTACCAAGGGTTTTGCGATGGGCCACTGCGAGATAAGAAATATGGATGATGAGAGTGATAGCATGCATATTCAATTTCAAAACGAGAACCTTTTGGCAAAACGAAATGGTAAAACCGTGGCAGTTGTGCCGGACTTGATAAGTATAGTGGACGGCGAGACTGCAGATCCAATAACGGTTGAGGCTCTAAGGTATGGCCAGCGAGTGAAAGTTATAGGGACCAGCGCCGCACCCGTAATGCGAACTGCTGAGGCGCTGGCTGTATTTGGCCCGGAGCAATTCGGACTCGATGAAAAATTCTTACCAATTGAAGAATTGCACGACGACATATAATTGCTTATAAAGCACATTTTGCGCTACTGTACATCTAGAGAATTGTAATTTTGTGAACATATTTTTAAAAGATAATACAACGAATAGGAGCAACAACAATGAAAGCTAACCCACTAATAGCTGTTTGTGCAGCGCTTTTTGTAATGGCGATTGCTGTTCAGAATGTGGCATACGCACAGCAAGCTCAACTAGAAGAAATCATGGTGACAGCCGAGAAACGCGAGCAATCTCTACAGGATGTTCCTGCGTCAGTCTATGCGTTTAGTGAGAGCTACATCGAAGATGCACGTATTGACAATGCTAACCAGCTCATTGCACATATTCCCGGCATGCATCTAGCGCCATTTACCAGAATTCAGGCGCTTCCTTCCATTCGCGGCGCGCACTCGGGTGAGGATGGTCCAGGTCTTGACCAACCCGTAATCATGTTTGTGGACGATGTCTTTAAGGGCCGTGTTACCGACTGGGACCTCGCGCTTTTCGATGTGGAAAGAATCGAAGTGTTACGTGGCCCGCAAGGGACGCTGTTCGGACGAAATGCCGTCGGAGGTCTCATCAATGTCGTGACCAAGAAACCGACAGAGGATACTCGCGCCGTTGTTCAGGCCGGGACCGGTAATTTCAACCTGATTGACGTTAAGGGAGTTGTGAGTGCGCCGATGTCCGAGGATGTTTTCGGGTCGATCGCGTTCTCTAGCCAGACCCGGGAGGGGTTTACGCGCAACCCGACGACTGGCAATAAGATCGATAGTATAGATAAGCAAAGCGCAAAGGTGCAGCTTCGTTTTGTGCCAAGCGATGACCGTGAGACTTTGTGGCAGACTGAATTTTTACGCGATACGGGTTTCGGTTTCCATCGAGACTACCTCGGAGCCACACCATCATCCCCGGAGTTCAATGGTTATGTGCCAGATTCCAATCCTGAAACGTCTCACAATTCCAATGACGGTGGTGTTGATCGATCGGCTTTTGGAACGTCATTGGTGATCGATCGGAAAACAGATTTTGGCCAGTTCAAATCCATTTCTGCGTACTTTGAGGATGAGGCAAAACTGGCCCCAACTGACGTGTTTGGTTCGCCACTTAAAGATCTATTTGTTGAGTATCAATGGTACGAACTAGACCAATTTTCGCAGGAGTTTCGTCTATCTGGCGAAGACTCGCTCGACGGCAAATTGGATTGGGTGATTGGTGCCTACTATTTGACAATAGATCACACTAGAGATCGTACTTTTGGACTCGATCTGCCACTTGGTACTTATTTAGGCGACATCTTTCCTGGTGCAGATGCTCCCCAGATGTTTACTGCCCTAATGAATGTTAAGACTGACAGTATTTCCGCATTCGCTCAGGGTACCTATTCATTGTCCGACCGTTTTCGCGTAACACTTGGCGGTCGTTACACTAGCGATGACAAGGAAGGTCAAAACACGCAGTATGGCGATGTGTTCATCTTCTCCGTTGGCGATTTCTCACTGCCGATTCAGGATTCATGGAGCAAATTCACACCGAGAGTGACATTTGAGGCCGATTTCGGTGACGATGTGATGCTATATGCCACGTACTCCGAGGGGTTCAAGAGCGGCGGATTCATCCACTGGGGGCTTGATACAGCGGAGGATCACCTGGTTCCGCTAAACCAGGAAACAGCGAAAAACATGGAGATTGGATTGCGATCGATGTTGATGGATAATCGGGTTTCTCTCAATCTGACCGCATACAGCGTAGAGTACACAGACCTTCAGGTTTCGCAGTTGGTTGGCACGATAATGGTTCAAACCAACGCTGGTAAAGCGGAAGCTGATGGTATCGATCTCGAAATCAACGCTGCAATTACTGAAAATCTTACCGCATGGCTAAACTATAGCTACTTCGATGGTACGTATACGGGTATCCAATTTACCGGCAACGAAATGGTCACACCGCCGAAGGCGTATACGGCTGGCATGTCCTATGTTAAAGCCTTATCCGACGGAGGAGAGATGAGGTTTCGGCTAGATGTTCAGCACAAGGATGAGTATTTCCAGGATCCTGCCAACGAACCGGGTATCACCAATGATTTGGACAGCATTATCAACGCAAGCATTACATATGCTATGAATTCGCAATGGGAATTCAGCCTCTGGGTAAAAAACCTGAGAGATGAGCGTGCAATGAACTATTTAAACGACACTAGCCCGTTCATGCTTAGCTTGGATCAGATGATGAATGGTGAGGTTTCACTTGCAGCCAACTACATTCCGCCAATGACATGGGGATTAAGCGCCCGCTTTAGCTTCGAGTAAGCGTTGTCGATGCGTCTTGAGTCCGTCTGTACGGGAAAGACCAGGCATCTGGATATCCGAGGCCAGTCGGTAAAGACTGCGTTCTTGAAATCTGCAGTGTCTGGTCCCGTGCAAGTGACGCTGGATGGACTGCAGGGCAATGAAGTAGCGGTACACACTGATGCCATCTACGCTATTGCTTTGCAACACTATCAACACTGGGCTGAGCGGCTTGACGTTGATGTCGTTGACTGGGCACCGGGTTTTTTTGCAGAAAATCTGAGGATTGACGGACTTGACGAAACTGCATTGAACGTAGGCGATGTGCTGTCAGTCGGCGATGAGGTTCGCCTCTCCGTATCTGGGCCCAGGGTGCCGTGCTTTAAATTGTGCTGGCAGCTGGATCAACCGGACACCTTCATCCGCGAGTTCGCCCTGTCGGGTAAGAGCGGCGTTTATTTCAATGTAGAACGCCCCGGCATCATCAAAGCCGGCGATGAAATTAAAATTGAGAGTAAAGCTACTGGCACCGTTGGATTATTAGAGCTTTCAGAATACGTATTCGAGAAACGGACCATTGACGAGGACATCTTGCGCCACATTCTGGAGTTACCCGGACTAAGCGAAACATCGGCGCTGTTGTTGCGCAACAAGTTGTATCAGATATTGGACCAGCAACGCACCAGCGGAGACAGGTGGCAGGGCTGGCGTGAATTCAACGTTGATCATGTTGTGGAGGAAACTGACGAGATTAAGTCTTTTTTCCTGACACCCACCGATGCGAAGTTACTCGCACCTTTCCGGGCAGGTCAATTCATCACTGTGCAGTTGCCGATCAAAAATATTGAATCTGCAATTCGTGTCTGGAGCCTGTCCGACTACGACAACGAGCCTGAACAGTATCGCCTGAGCATAAAGCGTGAACCACAGAGCACCGGTGGCTCGGCATTTATGCATGAGGACGTCACTGTTGGGTCGCGATTGAAACTAAAACCGCCCATGGGGCGATTCGTACTGGACCGCAGTAGTTTCAAACCGGTTTTACTTATCGCCGGCGGAATTGGTATCACACCATTGTTGTCAATGGCAAAGGCACACCTTGAGCGCGGCGCGAAAGCACCGCCATTGTACTTTATACACTGCTGCCGGAATCGGGCCGCACAGCCTTTTCGTGAGGAACTCGATCAGTTGTCGGCTAATAAAGGTGTCAATGTTCAGCACGTCTATGACCAGCCGCAAATTGACGACCTATTGGGTACCGATTATCAGATACAGGGTTTTCTGTCGCTAGAACACATAGAGGCTTTCATGCAGGACTGCCACATTATCCATGGTGGTAAACGCATCGACATGCCATGGTTCGAGAGCGATATCTATCTTTGCGGTCCACCGGTTTTTCAAAGCCAACTAGTTGACTCGTTAATTGAAGCCGGAGCGAATGAAAACCGCCTGTTCACCGAGTCGTTTGAGTCCAGCATCGACGATGTACGACATGTGCCAATCGAAAAAGCTGAGGTCGTCTTCTCCACCTCGGGAAAATCCGTTATTTGGCGGTCCGACGAAGACAAGACTTTGCTCGAACTCGCGGAAGCAGCTGGGCTTGATCCTGATAACGCCTGCCGCATGGGTGTTTGTCAAAGTTGCAGCACGATACTGCAAGAAGGAAAAATTCACTATAAATACAGCCTAACCCATCCGTCAGTTGAAGGACAGGTGTTGCTATGCAGTGCTGTTCCGGGATCTGAACGAATAGTCCTCGAACTTTAAGGAAGACAACCAATGCGAAAATTTGATCAGATCACCGAGGACTACTCTCGGCAACCAGTTCCAGACTCTGCCACAGTTACGGGACTAAGAATCACTGTTGTGATGGTTGGCGCAGTTATAACTCTGCCAATATTCTTCGTAGCCGCACAACTCGGTCATAGTTTGGGTCTTAGAAACGCAATCATAGCGTTTTTTGTTGCTGGTGTATTTCTTGCTGGTCTCGCAGGGGCTGCTGGCGTACTTGCATCGAAAACCAGGTTGACAACCTGGTTCATCCTTAAATATTCGTTCGGTGGCACGGGCGCAAAGATTGTTAGTGCATTTATCGGGATTACCGTGTTGGGTTGGTATGGCGCAACTGTCGAGATGTTTGCGCGTGCGGTAGTAGCAATAGTGCGTGATCTGGGTGGCACACCAATGGACAATCGCGTTTACCTGATAATTGCGTCGATACTTATGATTGCGATTGCCTTGTTTGGATTTAAAGGACTCGATCGCTTATCTAGGCTGGCTTTGCCGATCATGTTGGTTCTATTGGGTTCGCTTGTCTATACGGCAATCAATACCTTTGGAATTCCAGCGCAGTCCGTTGGTGAAATGCCTTTGTCCCAAGGCATATCCGCTACTATTGGCGCTTTCATTGTGGCGGTGGCAATGTTTCCAGACGTTTGCCGCTATGCACGATCGTCAAAAGACGCCGTCCAAGCGTCATGGTTGAGCTTTGGCTTGGGAGTGCCAATTGTACTATTGCTTGCCGCTATCCCGGTTACCTTATCGGGTGAGCAGGATTTTCTGAAAGTCATCTTGACCATCGGTTTGGGTGTTCCCGGTTTGGTATTGCTCCTCTTGGCGACTTGGACGACCAATGCGTTCAATCTGTACTCGAGCTCCCTCGTGTTTGCCACTATCATCGAGCGAGTGCAGAAATGGAAACTGGTCATCGTGGTTGGTATCTTGGGTACACTGGTTGCATTGCTGCCGATCCTCGAAAACTTTTTATATTTTCTGAACTTCCTTGCAGCTCTTGTCCCGCCGTTGGCAGGAATCTATCTTTCCGATTACTTTGTTCTGAACAAGCAGAAATACGATGCAGAAGATTTGAAACAACTGCCAGCATTTAGGCCGGTCGCTTTCGTCGCCTGGATTCTCGGCTCACTAGTGGGCCTATTTGCCAACGAGGGTAAAATAGCTTTGACATCTGTGCCTGCAGCGGATGCGATCTTGACTGCATTCTTGATATACACAGTGTTGTCATATGTTTTGAGGAACAAGAAGGAAGACTTTCCATGACAACCTCGATTGATACTGGATTCGAAACCCTAAAAAAAGAAGTTAATTCAAATATTTTTGCCCATCCAATTATTCAAGATAATAACTATTGCGAATGGTTTTCAAAAGAAAATATCAGTAAACAACAATTAATTGATTTTACGATTCAATTTTCCGTTTTTTCCAATCAGTTTTTAATCGCTCAAATGATGAAGGTTATCAATGCCCAAACACTGGAAGAGGCTAGAGCAGGGAAGGAGATTTTATGTAATGAACTGGGAGTAATATTCACTTCCAAAGATACTGATAATAAAATGGTCGGTACAGATTTAGTGGGGATACAGGGGACGGTTAATAACAGCGTTTATAAATTTGAAGCTGCTCACTTCGAATAACACCATAGATTATTCTTATTCCCTCCTTCTATCCCTCCTTTTATAAGCTATATATAAAGGAATATTCAGCAGTTACAAAACTTGTAAAGTTATGATGCCTGATTTAGTTGATGGTGGATGGTGTTTGGTTTTTAGGTGGGATTATTTAGAATTTTCTTTGCATTGAAGAGACAACAGAGGCAACAACCACGTTAGCAGTAATCAGTCCGAATAAGCATCAGATTCAGGTTGTGAATTAAAGAAAGAAGGTATCTGATTTAACTTTTGTTCTATTTCAAGAAGTTTCGGAAAAGAACTCAAATCAATATTATACCTCCGCGCATTATGCATTTGTGGTACTAGACAAACATCACCTAGGCGAGGCAGAGAATCCCATAAAAGAGGACCGACACCCACCTTGCTTTCCAAAGCTCCGAACCCTTGGGTTATCCATTGTCTTACCCAGTCTTCAATCTGGTTTGACGTAGCATTGAATTTTGACTTCAGATGATTTGTAACTCTTAGATTGTTTAGGGGATGAATATCCACTGATATAATTTGAGCCTGTGCTCTAACCTTGGCGCGATCTATTGAACTTTTTGGCAGCAAAGGATTAACAGGATAATTTTCATCTAACCATTCTAATATGGCAAGTGACTGAATGAGGGTAGTTGGACCCACATCTAAACTTGGTACCAGTCCTTGAGGATTGATGCTTAAGTATTCTTTTTTCAACTGATCACCGTCTATCAAGCTAACGGGAATTGTCTCTACTTCAACTTCTTTAAGCTTAAGTCCTATTCGTACTCGATAAGAAGCTGAAGAGCGCCAATAATCATACAACTTCATTGGTTACAACTTTTTGATTTATTGCTCCAAAGAGAGTGTTACCTGACTTATCTAATATTTCTATATGAATTCTGTCGCCGATATCCATAAACCTTGAGCGTACTTGACCTTCTTCCAAAATTTCTACCATTCTCTGTTCAGCGATACAAGCATAACCAACTCCGCCCTCACAAATCCGGGTTCCTTTTTCAGATGAAGTTTTATTAGAAATCGTACCAGATCCAATTATAGATCCAGCCATCAGGTGTCTAGTTTTGGCAGCGTGTGCAATCAACTCTCCAAAATGAAAATGCATATCCTTACCTGCATTTGGTACACCAAATTTCTTATCGTTGAAATGGATTTGCATGGGCAGGTGTAGCCGGCCCTTGTACCATGAACTTCCCAACTCATCTGGTGTCAAGACAACTGGACTAAAGGAAGATGCTGGTTTTGACTGAAAAAATCCAAAGCCTTTTTCAAGTTCAGCAGGCACTAGCTCTCTTAAGCTAATATCGTTTACTAGGGTTAAGAGTTTTATATGGTTCAGTGCTTCGTATTTTGAAACACCCATAGGCACATCATCGGTGATCACGACTATTTCTGCTTCAAAGTCCAAACCCTGTGAAACGTCTGACAAGACAATATCGTCTGTGGGCCCAAGAAAATAATCTGAGCCTCCTTGGTACATAAGCGGGTCCGTCAAAAAACTTTCCGGCATTTCAGCACCACGAGCCTTTCTCACCAATTCTACGTGATTGAGATAAGCTGAACCATCAACCCACTGATATGCCCTGGGCAGGGGGGCAGCGCATTGACAGGGGTCAAAAGGTGTGCTTTGAACGCTGTCAATATTTAAATCATCATATAGTTTTTCTAATTGTGGCGCGGTTAGACGCCATTCATCTAGTGCGGCCTGTAAGGTAGGGGCAATAGCCACAGCTTCGGTCATTTTTTTTAAATCTCTAGAAACCACCACTAATTTGCCGTCTCTACCGGATTTCAAGGAAGCAAGTTTCATCAACGACTCAATTTACTCATCAGTTTTTTTCAGTTCTTTATCGTGTAGCCATGATGCATGTTTGGGAGCTCTTTTGGTTCGAGTCCATTCTTCAAGCATTGTTGGAGCTATCTGATGTAAGTTTTCTAAAATTTCTTCTGTACGAGTATTGGTGGTTATTTCAAGTCTGTGTCCGTTGGGATCACTAAAATAGATAGATTGAAATATTGAGTGATCAATAGGACCCAGGACTTCGATACCGTGGCTTTCGACCTGTTGCTTAGCTGCAAGTAAATCTTCCAAAGTTTCTACTTCAAAAGCGATGTGTTGAACCCAATCCGGAGTATTTCGATCTCTGTCAATCGGAGGTGCTTCCGGCAACTCAAAAAAGGCTAGAACATTGCCATTACCGGCATCCAAAAAAACATGCATATATGGATCCGACTCTTTGGTGGATGGCACTTGGTTCTCTGAAATAGCGAGCTGGAATTCCATATTCATCACTCTGTTATAGAATTCTACTGTCTCTTTGGCATCTTTGCAGCGGTATGCTACGTGGTGAATGCGTAGTATTTTCATTTAAGAAACTCCACTTGAACGCTGCTTATCTAAACCGTTCCAAAACACAGAAACTCCATCAAGCATCTCTACTGCAGAGTCGATAAATAGATCCGTATCAAAGTCAGGCGATGATAAATA
>Ga0310125_10000827_pt1 | contig 15225 bp, 10 predicted proteins | sample CB11b_Tmax_Bot8__FD_203508 | JGI IMG/M metagenome (GOLD analysis project Ga0310125, IMG submission 203508) | Marine microbial communities from Western Arctic Ocean, Canada - CB11b_Tmax_Bot8 | ecosystem: Environmental > Aquatic > Marine > Oceanic | place: Canada: Western Arctic Ocean | collected... | reverse complement strand
ACCTTACCACGAACAAACACTCAAACTTGAACGGATGCGCCGTTTTTTGGAACTGCTTGGCAATCCACAACAACATTTGCAAATCGTCCACATCGCAGGCACCAAGGGTAAAGGTTCAACGGCGACAATGATCGCCTCCGTTTTGCAAGCATCCGGCATGACGACGGGCCTACTCACATCTCCTCATCTTGACCACGTTGAACAACGTGTTGTGATCGATAGAGCGTCCTGTGAACGCCAAACCTTTGCCGATCTCATCAGCCGAATTCGTCCCCTGGTAAACAAGCTGGACCGCCAATTGGAAAATTCCAGTGAAACAGGCCTCACCTATTTCGAAATCACAACCGCTCTGGCATTGTTACATTTTGCCGAAGTCGGCGTTGACATGGCCATCCTGGAAGTAGGTCTCGGCGGACGCTTGGACGCCACGAATGTTTGTTCTCCTGTCATTTCTGTGATCACCAATATCAGTTTCGACCACACCCAGCAATTGGGCAACTCACTGGCTAAAATTGCTACTGAGAAAGCAGGGATCATCAAGCCTGGAATCTCAGTCGTCAGTGGGATTCGTAATCGAGAACCTCGTGAAGTGGTTGCCAAAATATGCGATCAACGAAAATCCGAATTGATTCAAATCGGGCTAGATTTTGACTTCGATTATCAAATTGATAGAAGCGATCTTTTCAACGGACAATTTTCATACCGTGAAACTGCCCAACCGCCGGAATACGGTGTCTCCAACGTTCAATTAAGCCTCTTGGGCCGTCATCAGGCAGCTAATGCAGCGATTGCAACAGCAACTGTTCGTCATTTGAACCTTAAACATACCAACGTTTCTGACAGCCAACTTCGTTACGGACTGGCCAAAGCTCACTGTCCGGCACGAGTCGAAGTCGTCAGCAAGAACCCAACAGTGGTTATCGACACAGCTCATAATGCCGCATCTATCGATGCACTTACGACAACACTTGACGAACATTTTCACCGTGGTCGAAGACTGGCGATCATTTCAATCAGTAAAAACAAAGATGTGCGCACGATGCTTGAACGCCTGATCCCTCATTTCCGTTCGATCTATTTTACACAATATTCGCTGAACCCAAGGGCTGTACCCGCAGGTGAGCTAAAAAAATTAGCGGAGGAGGTCATCGAGAATTCCGGTCAAACATCCTCATCAGCTCCTACACTCGTTACGATTCCCAGGATCCATCAAGCCTGGAATCATGTGCTACAACACGCCAGCTCCAACGATATCATCTGTATTACTGGGTCATTTTACATAGCCGCCGAAATGAGAACCTGGATTGAGAAAACCGGGTGATGAATTCCCCAGCGGATGACTAACGGTGAACCAGAACCAGCTTTCCACCGTAGAAACCATTTGACCCATTATCCCATTGGGCGATAAAATCACGACTTACCTTCAAGACTCCCCACCAAATCGGATGTAATGAATTGGCAGTAAAGGACTTATTCAAATAATTGCCGTCTGTCAACCCACCAATCGGCACTCAACAAATTACGCAAGATCAACCCGTACGCGGCAACATACGTTAATAACTGGTCGATTGGTCTTGGAGCGTTCCCCAACATTCAACCTGGCGCCACATTCAATGGGTTTGTCTTTGCACCAACCCTGTGGACCAAAAGAAAAACATGACGAAGGTCGACCTGGATCGCTGACCGTAGAAAATTCAAAAATCAGTCCGGAGTAATAGGAGAGAGCAATGTTTTTACCAAAACGCACGTTTTTGATTTCTGGGGGATTGGTTGTACTGGCAATGGGGATGTTTTTCAGTAGCTGGACGAACTTCACTGAATTAATGACCGAGCCGTCCTATGCCCAACACGACGACCGAACTCAACGAGCTATCAGCCATGCAGATGAACTCTCGCAGGCCTTTCAGCTGGTTTCAGCACAGGTTCGGCCATCGGTCGTAAGTATTCGCAGCATCCAAAAATTTCGATCCGCAACCGGATCACGCCATTCGCGACCTGACGTACCTGATGAATTATTACGCCGTTTCTTTGGTGACGACTTCGAAAAGTTCTTTGAATACCAAACGCCCCATGGTGGTTTTTCAAATGAGGGTCTCGGATCTGGAGTCATCATTTCCGAAAATGGTTTTGTACTGACCAATAATCATGTTGTTCGCCGGGCCAATGAAGTGACCGTAACACTGAACGACGGTCGAGATTTCGAGGCCAAGGTAATCGGAACGGATGAAAAAACGGATCTAGCCGTATTGAAAATCGAGGCTACGGATTTACAACCAGCACTGTTAGGAAATTCTGATGCCGTCGAGGTAGGCCAGTGGGTTTTAGCCATTGGCAGCCCGTTTAACTACCATCAAACCGTGACTGCCGGAATCGTTAGTGCCAAAGGACGTACCGTTGGCGTAGCCGACTACGAAGATTTCATTCAAACCGATGCAGCAATTAACCCTGGAAATAGTGGTGGACCGCTAGTCAATTTGCACGGTGAAGTCATTGGTATCAATACGGCGATCGCCTCTCAATCGGGTGGATTCAATGGACTTGGGTTCTCAATTCCTAGCAATATGGTCCATGCAATTTACGATGCGATTGTAAAACATGGCCACGTTCAACGCGGAAAATTGGGTGTCATGATCCAAGAACTTGATAAAGGTCTATCACAATCTTTTGGTTTTGATTCGACCGATGGTGTCCTGGTAGGTGACGTGCTACCAAACAGTCCTGCACACCAAGCCGGGCTCAGACAAGGTGACATCATTGTGAGCCTCAATGAAAAAAACGTTAAAGGACTTCGCAAGTTGCGCAACGCGATTGCTGCAACAGCACCCGGTACACCTATTCAGCTTGGTGTCTTTCGCGAAGGTCGCCATCTGAATGTCGAAGTAACCCTTGATAAATTGGAAGATCAAATCGTACCGGAAGAGCTGGAGGAGAAGTCATCGGAAGAATTAGATTTGAGTGAAGAATTAGGCTTGAACGTCGAAACGTTGACCGAACAGCAGGCTGACAGACTCAACATCGACATGGAAGGCGTGTTGATACATTTAGTACAACCGGGCAGTATCGCTGATCGATTTCGACTTCGTCGCGGTGACGTAATTTTGTCAGTCGGTAACACAAGGGTTCACACATCTGATGACTTTCGTGAGGTGATGGCTAAAGCCGACCTTGAGCAGGGTGTGCGACTGCAAATTCTGACCGGGCGTGTACGGCGGTTTGTCTTTATCAGACGCTAAAGTCCTGTCGGAATCGTGCCATCTCCGGTCGCCTCACCTCCTAATAACCAGGAGAGATTGAACTTCGCCAAATGGGAGCCGCCACCGGGACCACCTTCGAAATGCAAGTAAATCCACCCTTCGCTGGGCGTGCCAGGGCGACCGGCGCCCAGTGAAGAATAAGCACTAGGCCCCTGATAGATCAAACGTTTGACAGGCCAAGTTGTGCCGCCATCAAAACTAGTCCAGACAGTAACCCGTTCGCGAGCCGCTTGCGTTGTATCGAGATTGCTGAAGACAAGAATATCCTTGCCTTGCACCGGCAGACGGACAAGCCCTCCCATGCAACCGTATGAGCGATGCTGTTGTCCGTCGGGTAACACCTCAACAATCCGCCAGTTGGTCCACGTTTGACCACCGTCATCGCTGAAAGCACAACGGCGGCGCGTGTTCTTGGGACGTTTTTCCCAATGGACTCGCGAGTTGTAATAAATTCGCCCATCGGACAACTGGGCTACAGCTGCCTCTCCCGTACCCTGCTCGGGGAACGGTTCACTGCTCATCCAGGTCATACCCCCATCATCACTGTAAATGGCCGTCGTATAATGATGGGGCCATTCTTGGCGGCTATTTTCTTTTCCATAGTGACGCGCGGGACGGAGTAACCGGCCCTTGTACTCACCACGGAGAAGCGTAATCCCATGTTCGTTCATGTGCATCGATGGCACATTGCCTCTACTGTCGGGGTGAATTGTCGCTTTCACCATCTGCCACGTCTTGCCATCGTCCTGACTGCGAAATACGGTCAGAGGAGCCGGTGGGTGCCGTTCCTCAACAAAGGCCAGAATATCCCCGGTCATCTCGTCGACCGTAGTGCCACCTCCGTGCAATCCAGGACGAGCGATGATGATCTCATCACCCCAATGGATACCTCCATCTTCACTACGCCGAGCACGCACACCATTGACACCCCAGGTAACCAGCACCGTGCCCTCGACCGTTACAACAACGTTTGGGAAACGCTCACCTTTAAAGAGTTGTTGTAAATCTGTGCGAGGTTCGCCGAGAAAGGCATCCAGCGGACCCTCCAATTGTCTTTCGGTGGCAGAAACAGAAGTCGCAAAGCAAACAACAATGAGAAAAAAGATGGTCCAACACGGTGACATTTTCATGGCGATTCCGTACTACAGGAAATGGCGGTTGTAAACTACGACACGCATTCTTTCTTGAAAACCACCGAATACATCCAATCTACCTATCATCAGATACAATACCACCGCCCATTCACCTACCTCTCATGGCGAAGGCTACTTTCAACGAAAGCCTGCATTGAATTAGAATGGCACCCAATTTGAAAAAGGGCTTAAAAATGAATATAAATCTACCAGAACGCCGAGTTGCTTTGACTTTTATGGCTCATCCCGACGATGCAGAGATTTTGTGCGCCGGAACATTGATGCGCCTAGCTGATGCTGGCTGGGAAATCCACATCGCTACTACTGCCAATGGAGACTGCGGATCCGCGACATTGTCTCGAGAAAAGATTTCTGAGCTTCGACGTGAAGAAGCAATCTCAGCAGCCGCCATGTTGGGTGGCACATTTCATTCGTTGGATGAACGGGATGTTCATGTCGCCGTGAGTCCAAAAACCATTGCCGGCTCGATTGATCTCTTTCGAAAATTAGCACCTACCCTCGTTTTCACTCATCCCCGTCGTGACTACATGATGGATCATGAACAGACGCACTTACTGGCTCGCAGCGCGACCTTCAGCTTCGCGATTCCCAACGCGTCAGATCTACCCCTGCTGGAAGGTTCCAACATTCCTTGGTTGTATTATTGTGATCCTGTTGACGCGCTCGACCCGTATACGGGGTATCCCCCCGAACCTTCCGTTGTGATCGACATTACAGATCAACTCGAACGAAAATCAGAAATGCTGGCCTGCCATGCCTCACAGCGAGATTGGCTGCGCAGTCATCACGGCATGGATCAATACATTGAGTCCATGAAACAGCATTCCAGCTCACGCGGAAAATTAATTGGAACGGCTTACGGTGAAGCATTCATTCAACACCGCGGCCATGCCTACCCACAGACCGATCTTTTAGCCAAATTATTTACAATGGAGGGCTAACATGGCTCGAGCACTTAGTAAAGTAGCACCCGACTGGTGGGACTATACCACTCTGGATGAGCAGTTATTGGCCGACGCAGCACAACTGAGTCCCGCTGATTTGATTCAGTTGTCAAGGGACGGATTTCACGTCACCATTTATGACACACTCGAGGAGTTCTTTTGCGCCGAAGCACTGGAATACATCCATGCCTGGCAACAATCAACACCCGACAACCCGGTGGGCATCTGTGGTCCAATTGGTCCCACCGAACAACTTCCGTTGGTTGCAAGAATCGTCAACGATCTTGAAATCAACATTCGGGACGGCCATTTCTGGGGAATGGATGAGTGGATCGAAGACGGTCAGCCTGTCCCCGTGAATCATCCATTATCCTTTGCTAAAGCAGACATGGAATTGTGCTTCAATCGTATTTCATCCGATTTGCGGATGCCCGATTCGCATATCCATTTTCCCACTGACATCGACGCTTTTTCGGACAGTTTTGATCAAGCTCGCTGTGCGGTGATGCAAGGCGGCCAAGGTGAAGTCAAGCATTGGGCCTTCAATGATCCTCCGAAACGTGAGCCACCGTTCAACCTGGAACCCCCACCACCGAATAATTATCGCCAGCTGAAAACTAGGATTACTGACCTGCATCCCATGACTGTGATCCAAAACGCTCGAACTTCCGGTGGAGGATACGTTTCCCAAGTACCCACCCGAGCGGTGACAGTCGGGCCGGTCGAAACCTGGAAATCCGGATGTGTCTCTATTTGGCACCCCGGGGTTCACGACAATCCATTTGGTATTCGCTTAACAGCACTGATGATCAGCAAACAAATTGTCGATACTTCAGTCCCGATGTCGCTATTGGCCGATCATCCCAACGTCAAATTTCAATACTACCGTGGTGGAATCGGGACGGTGGAAGCGGAATTGCATTAAATCTCGCTCTGCCATTTAAACCGTTGTCCCAATCCGCCTCGCGCCTACCTTCCCCTCTTCATCAATGCTGAACAGCCACCAAGACGGCAGAACCTTCACAAGGATGCCAGTCGGCTGCAAATCCCAGTGGAGTTTGCCTGTACCAACTCTAATTCCCCTCGAGGCGGCCCTGCAGATAGTTGAGGGCTGATTGAAATTGTCGATCAATCACCGGTTCTTCATGATTCTGATCAGACGGCAACTCGTCGCCCGATTGAATCGAGGACTGTTCAGAATGGGCAGAGCTTTGCGATACAGGAGCCGATGTTGAAGTAGGATTATCAGGATCACTTTCATTACCAGACTCCACTTGATAATCACGATCTCGTCGTTGTTTCAGAACCTGTTTCAACTCCTTCTCCCCCAATTTCACTAAAAATCCCTCGTTAGGAATGACTCCCCAATCGTCGTCTTCGGACAAATCTGCAGAACGATGAATATTTCGTCCGCTAGGACGCCAATACGTCGCGGTAGTCAACTTTAAAATACTTCGTCCCATTTCTAATTCAATAACATTTTGTACAGTGCCTTTACCCCACGTTCGTTCTCCTATCACCATCGCCCGGTCGTGATCCTGCAAGCACGCGGCTGTTATTTCACTAGCACTGGCACTGTATTTATTCACGATCACCGCCATCGGGATCTCCGTTTCGACAAAAAGATTGTCACGAGTCGCCTCTCGCGTCTCTCGGACCGAGCCACCGCGGCCGCGAGTCGTAACAATTACACCTTCCTGAAGAAACATGTCACAAGTCGACACGGCCACGTCGAGAAGACCGCCCGCGTTGTTTCTTAGGTCAAGGATGAGTGCTTGTATATTGGCATCTTCCAGCGTCTTCAACGAATTTCTCAATTCCTCGATGGTATGCTCACCAAATGTAGTCAACCGGATATAACCAATACGAGAATCCTCTCGCAAAACGAAACTCCAACGGCTATCGGGAAGTCTCACGTCACCCAGTACCGAGGGAACTTTGATTCTGGAACGATGGAGCGTGACATCTGTCGACTCTTCATCGCCAGGATGCTGGATTGTCAGAGTCACTTGTGATCCGACAGCTCCACGAAGCAACCGTACTGCATCCTGGACTAAAAAACCTTCTGTACTTTGGCCATTCACGTTTAAAATGGTGTCACCGGCGAGCAACCCGGCTTTATAAGCCGGAGTATCAAACACGGGACTCAACACGGTAAGTCGTTCTGTTTTACTGTTGACTTCTACCTCGATACCAATGCCACCGAATTCCAATTCCAAACTTTCTTGAAACTCCCGGTATTCTGCAGGACCGACGTACGCGGAGTAGGCGTCCAGGCGGCGTAACATGCCTGACATAGCGCCTTCAAAAAGGGTACGCGGTTCGACCGGGTCGACATAGCGTATCATGACCTGTTCCATCGCTTCAGAAAACAAACCGGCATATCGATTGCGATGTGTTTTTTTGTAGCAGGCCAGCGAGACGATGCAGGCGAGGACGATCACTACCAAATTGTGGTACGGCATAATAGAAAAAGTTTCGAGTGTCGAGAAGGACGTGTCAAGAGGACAGAAAATCGTACGAACAAAATCACTGCCGCGAATAACGAACAGACGCCAGGCTAGAAACATTCTCTGTGAACAAAACAATCTTTGTGTCAAAAACGACAAGCGCCTGATCAAGAATACCCTAACTGTAACTCTTAATATTGTGCCCCTACCGTCGTGCGCAGTACAATCACCTGCGAACTGGGTCGATGGCAAATAGCAATCTAAGCAAGATTTTGATTCCGTTGATGCAAAGGAAGTTAACTACCACGCGCTGGCTCCCCCAGACAAAAGGTTGCAGGGCTCAGCCCGTAAAACGATGCTGACCGGTAAATCTGCACTGCTTAACGTGGCCAGAAAGCGAGCATCTCGACCTGAGTTTTGGCCGAGGAGGGCTCATCGCCTCGGAGCAACAACTCATTTTTGTGTAATTTTGAGAACAATTTCCCTTTATTAGGATAATCCGGCCCAAACCGACCGAGACAATCGCCCAACGGTTCCCTGGAGCGCTGGCGAGACTTTAGAGAGCCATCTCAATGAACTCATTGGACTGGCTATTCGTGCTAAAGTTTCAATACGGGGACCGCATCCTGAATTTGGCCGGCCAAGACGAATACTCAAATCATGGAGGAAAACGCCGAGAGAGATAAATCCTCTTTCGATCCCTGCCAATGGAAATGTGCGTTCCACACGACAACCATCAAGTCAGCTTTTTTCACAAAAATTAAGCAATCCCAAAAGAGCTGGCACATCGTTGGAGTACCTCCTTTCATGTCTTTACAATCTCTGCATACTCTGCAGTTATTTCAGAGTGTCATGTTTGCCACCGTAGGATTCACATCGAGAGCCTCAGACTCCAGATACTGTCCGTTTATGAACACTCCATTACGAACTTGCATCAGCCTCATCACTTGGTCATTTCTATCAACAGTGGGTGTCGCCGAGAAATCAACCTTGCCAGTGGAAGGGCTGCGTCAAAACCCACCCAACGTGCATGTACTGACTGGCGCCAAGATAGTCCTTTCACCGGACCGAACACTCGACGAAGGAACGATTGTCGTTCGCAACGGCATGATCGAACGCGTTGGCCCCGAAGTACTCCCTCCTGCCGACGCTCGAATTTGGGATATGTCGGGAAAGACAATCTATCCGGCCTTGATCGAAGCTTACTCTGAAATCAAAACTGACGCGCCCAACCAGACTCGGTCAAAGACTGCCTATTGGAACACCTCGGTGCAGCCGGAGTGGAACGCAACACAGCATTATGAAGTGAACGAGGAACTGAACAAGAAACTGCGGAGCCAAGGCATCGCAGCAAGGCTCATCGCACCATCGGAGGGCGTGATCAAGGGGGCCAGCGCCCTGGTCACAACTGCTAACACTCGAATGCCTGATGCGGTAATCCAAGCCAATGTCGCATTGCATATTCGATTGACAGTAAAACGACAATCGCATGGAAAGCAGGAATATCCTTCTTCACCAATGGGTGCTGTAGCTCTGGCCCGTCAGGCGATGCACGACTCCCTATGGTACCAACAGGCGCAAGCCTCTTACCAATCCAACCGGTTACCTCCACCCGAACACAACGACTCACTAGAAGTCCTGAAAGAATACTTCAATGGCCAGCAACTCGTTATCATCGATGCGCCTGACGAACAATATTTTCTACGAGCAGATCGTTTTGCGCATGAATTTTCACTCCGAGCGGCCATGCGAAGTTCGGGTCATGAATATCGACGATTAGCCGCTGTCACCAATTCGGCCCGTACAGTGATCGTTCCCGTGCGCACAGTCAAAGCACCCGATGTGTCATCACCCGAAACGGCCATTGATGTGACTTTAGAAGACCTTATGCATTGGGATCTGGCCCCGGAAAATCCAGGTCGGTTAGCAAGCCAAGGAGTACCGATCGCGCTCACTGGCTACGGCCTGAAGGATCCGGCTAATTTCCTAGCCAAGGTCCGAACCGCAGTCCATCGTGGCCTGTCCCCAAACGACGCCCTACGAGCGATGACCACGCTCCCCGCTCAGTTGTTCGGAGTCGGCAATCGGCTCGGAAAGTTGGAGACTGGATATTTAGCAAATTTATTGGTTACCGATGGAGATCTCTTCGCCGACAAGACTCGCGTGCTACAAACCTGGATCGAAGGGCAGGCTTATAACGTGAACACACCCGTGGTGGATCCACGACGAGTCTGGAAAGTTTTTTTGGCACAGCCAGAAGCCGAAACAACAACGCTTTGGTTGAAAATTTCAGGAGACAGTCAAAAGCTACAGGGAAGTTTTCACGAGCACCCGGTCAGGACCAACCAATCTGAAAGCGTAAAGGACACCGATCACAAAAGCGACGATCTGCACGCGGTGAATAAAAAAAACGATGAGTTGCAAGACCGCATGCAAAAAGACGATCGTTCCACACGTCTCGAAGGGTTACAGCATCACGATGCACTCTTGATCGCAACTTTTAACGGTAAAAAATTAGGTATCGACGGAATTGCCCGTTTGTCTGCCCTGATTCTGGAACGGCCCAATCAATCTCCTGCCCTCGAAGGAGAGGTCACTTGGCCCGACGGCCAAAAAATGCGACTGGTCGGGGAACCGTCTGTCAATGTCGATCAGCAGCCACCGGCCAACCAGGCGAACAATACACAATCGGTCGATAGCATAACCCAGGAAGGCACGCAGGAACCCGTTACCGATCCCTCCAAAGATCTCGTTGCGACGAACCACCAACTGGAGCACTTGGACAACGATGCTGCTGCATCCTTCTCAGTCAATTTTCCTTTGGGTGCCTGCGGACGACATCAGCCTCCAGAACAACCAAAACTCATCCTGTTCCAGGGTGCAACGGTATGGACGTGTGGAGATCTTGGCACACTCAATGAAACTTCAGTGCTTGTTGAACAGGGCATGATCAAAGCCGTAGGAAAAAATCTAGTAGTGCCACCAGACACTTTGGTCGTGGATGCCCACGGATTACATTTAACACCTGGAATCATTGACTGCCATTCGCATATGGCCACCGACGGGGGCATCAACGAAGCCAGTCAGGCCATTACGGCGGAAGTCAGGATCGGGGACTTCATCGATGCTCACGATATCGCCATCTACTGGCAACTGGCCGGCGGTGTGACAACCGCCAATATTCTGCACGGCTCCGCTAATCCGATTGGTGGCCAGAACCAAGTGATCAAATTACGTTGGGGAATGTTACCAGAGGAACTTAAATTTCGTGAGGCACCCCCCGGGATCAAGTTTGCGCTTGGTGAAAACGTCAAGCAGAGCAATTGGGGCGACGATTTTACGACACGATACCCCCAAACTCGGATGGGAGTAGAGCAGATTATTCGGGACGCGTTTCACGCAGCCCTTGATTATCGTCACCGTTGGCGGCGATGGCAACAACACGCCACTGGCCTACCACCACGCAAAGATTTAGAACTTGAGGCTCTTGCAGAAATCATTGAAGGCAAACGTTGGATTCACTGCCACAGCTACCGTCAAGATGAAATCCTTGCACTGCTGCGGACGCTGGAGGATTTCGGTATTCGCATCGGGACCTTGCAACACATTCTGGAAGGTTACAAGGTGGCAGACGCAATGCAAAAACACGGTGCCATGGGATCCTCATTCTCTGATTGGTGGGCCTACAAATTCGAAGTCTATGACGCCATTCCTTACAACGGTGCTCTCATGCACCAAATGGGTGTCAATGTGTCATTCAACTCAGACAGCCGTGAACTGGCACGACACCTCAACCAGGAAGCGGCCAAGGCAATCAAATATGGTGGAGTTCCGGCCAACGAAGCCATAAAATTTGTCACCCTTAATCCTGCTCAGCAGTTGCGTATCGAGAAATATGTTGGTTCGATCGATCCCGGCAAACAGGCGGACCTCGTGCTTTGGAACGGACCACCACTCTCGAATTTCTCTCGTTGTGAACAGACTTGGATCGAGGGCCGAAAGTACTTCGACCGACAATCCGATCAACAAATGCGGCGCAAACAAAAACAAATGCGAATGGAGCTCATCCAAAAAATCCTCCAAACGGGAGCCGAGATGCGCAAAATCAATGAGCCTGAGGATCTTGACGCACCCAGCCGATGGCCTAGAGAAGACACGTTTTGCCATCCCCATCAGCTGGACCACGCTTCTTAGTTTCGAAACGTTTAATTAAACAATGCCTAACACCAAACCCAGAAATCGAATTCGGTCGTTTGAAGCTCTTTCTTCATGGATCTGTGCCATCCTCGGAATCTGGCTCACATCCATCACTTCGGCACGAGCAGCCGACGAGCTCCCGGGACGCGACCCGGGAGTGCCCGTCGCACTGATCGGGGGCACGCTTCATACTCTTACCGGACCGACCATCGACAAGGGTACGCTGTTGTTGGAAAACGGCCGCATTGTGGCAATCGGAGCAGATGTCGCCATTCCGGACAGCGCACAGCGCATGGATCTTACTGGAAAACATGTCTACCCTGGATTGTTTGACGCCTACACGAACCTAGGATTAACAGAAGTTGGTGCGGTCCGCGCCACTCGCGACTTTACAGAAACTGGACAGATTAACCCTAATGTGCGTGCTGAAGTCGCAGTCAATCCCGACAGCGAATTAATTCCGGTAGCCCGTAGCAACGGCATCTTGCTTTGTCTTACGGCTCCACGAAATCGGCTGATTTCCGGCATTTCTGCGGTCATTCAGTTGGACGGCTGGACCTGGGAGGATCTGACTGTCAAGCAACTTGCAGGGATGCATCTCCAATGGCCACCCATGTGGCCCGGCCGGGAGTGGCACATTAAAGAATCGACAAATTCACAAATTGAAAAACGAGATCGTGATCTTCGCCAGTTGAATCAAATTCTTAGCGATGCGCGAGCCTATCAGAAGGCGAAAGTTGCCGCCTCGGATGTCCGCAAAGTGGCCCGGCAAGCCCACGATGCTCGTCTCGAAGCGATGCAACCGGTACTGGAAGGAAAAATGCCGCTCATCGTTTCAGCTGATGATTTGTCTCAAATCAAATCAGCCGTTGCCCTGGCGGTTCGAGAAGATCTCAAACTGATTATTCATGGTGGCTACGATGCACCAAAATGTGCTGAATTACTGAAGCAATATAACGTCCCAGTAATTATTGCCGGCGTCTACAGGCTCCCCTTAAGACGCTCTGATGACTACGACGCAGCGTTCACCTTACCAACTCGACTGAAATCTGCAGGGGTTCAATTTTGTATCTCCAGCAGCGATCGTTTTGGTGCAGCCCACGTTCGCAATCTGCCTTACCATGCCGCTATGGCTGTCGCCTACGGTTTACCAAATGACGAAGCACTTAAAGCAATCACCTTGTATCCGGCACAGATCCTCGGCCTTGCCCATCGCGTTGGCTCACTAGAAGTCAGTAAGGATGCGACATTGTTTATCAGCAACGGAGATCCGTTAGTGACAACTACGGAAATCCAGCATGCATTCATTCAGGGCCGACCGGTGGATTTGAACAATCGTCACAAACGACTGTGGCGCAAATATCAAGAAAAGTATCGTCGCCAAGGGAATCAACCTGCCGACGACGATCTGCCTCAATAATCCACACCTTCAAATCAGTTCACGAAGTGAAAAATGGTGTTTGCCAAGTTTCCCACCATAGTTTCCGGCACTGATTGCAACCACGCCGTCGCCTGCGGCAGAGCGTATGGCAGTTGACATGGCCTGACGGATGGCCTCATCGGTACAGCCGTCAATCACAATCTCCAGTGCGCAGTTCACATTGTCGGCTAGTCGAGTTTCAACACGACCCCGCAAAGACGGACAAAATCCATCGGAAGTCGATGCCTTAAGCGCCTTGTAGCGTGATCCCACCTTGCTACCACTGCGCGCCACACCACCCGGAAAAGGCGTGATTACATCGGCCAAATCCGCAATCGCATCGACGGCTCGACGAGTCGCATCCAGTGCAGCAACCTGGGATTCTGCCTGGACAATGATGTTACCTCCCGCAATTCCCTTAGCTGCGCCCATACGTTCCTCGACCAAGAACTCACCGTCCATTACGGGAATTCGCCAGTATCGCCGGCCATTGATCAACTTACTTTTTTGATATCCATCTCCGAAATAACGAATCTGTTTACCCAAGGGAAAGTGAGTTTCCGAACCTGGCAACCCATCAAATACGGCTGTTGTAGCACAGGTCATCAAGCACTGTCCGACACGATTCTGGACGGCCTTGGCCAATGCATCATTAGAGAAGGCAAACACCAAAACGGATGCCCCAACCCTGCCATCTGGTGTCATCTCCGAGAAAATTCGCTGCTCTTGGCCAGCTTCACAATCACAGGCAATCACCGATGCGCTATAACCAGTAAATTCGCCGATGGCTGCACCAAGCCAATGTTCATCGTAGGCCGTGATCACGAGCCGCGCGTAACGCATGCCAAATGCCTCAGCAAACGTATCATCGATGAATGTCGACCCGATTTTCATTGTGGACCCGAAAAATAAGTTGTGTGTTTCTACTTTTTACTCGCCCAGACCGATGACGTCAGCCCTTGTTTGTTGAAGATAACTGGGAATTTCGGACACAAGTACTGAATCGGCGATGCTGTTAGCAAAAAATTTCTCATCGGATGGGATGAGAGGGCCGTCCCAAGAAAAATCCGGCCGGTCTAAGAACTGCCTAGTGCAAATAGCAGTTTCAAGAGAAGTTAGCTGCCCAAGACAGGCTTGCCGCCAGTCATCAACAACCACGGGCAAGCATCCTTAACACAAATGCGGCAACTTGGTTTAAAAATCTTTCCCAAAGTCACCACGTTGTCCAGACAGGAATCAGACACCACGTCTATTTTTTCGACGAGCAGATACTGCTTGCGGGCCGACAGGATGAGGCTTTCGAGTAGCCGATGGAACCGGGCGACGATAACGGTGAATGAAGGAGGGACTATCATGCATCCAAAGATTACGGATTGCCCCGTGCGGCCCTCTTCGACTTGTGCCATCCACATTTCCGTTTTTCTGCAAGATACCAACAGAACTCGCAATGATTCCAAATAACATTTTTTATCTCCGCAATGTTGAAAGTAAATCCTTGTTACAAAACTCGGAGCATTTCAAACTATGACTTTCCTCTACGGCGCCAAACTCCAATGATTTGTCCCGTCACCTTTTTCTACCCGTTCTCATCTGAACCCCTACACGGGTGACGTTGGTCGCGCCGATCATTTACACAACAACTCCTCCGGCTATGGCGATGTCATAACCGATTCCATAGATCCACTTACAAAAAACAACTCACACACAACAAAATGTGTTCGTTGAGATGCTCCCGCTATCTCATACTGCACGCTCACATCGCAGTTTCATCACCAAACGCATCGACCTTTGCAAATCTTCACATCA
>Ga0310125_10000826_pt1 | contig 15226 bp, 10 predicted proteins | sample CB11b_Tmax_Bot8__FD_203508 | JGI IMG/M metagenome (GOLD analysis project Ga0310125, IMG submission 203508) | Marine microbial communities from Western Arctic Ocean, Canada - CB11b_Tmax_Bot8 | ecosystem: Environmental > Aquatic > Marine > Oceanic | place: Canada: Western Arctic Ocean | collected... | reverse complement strand
CGCATCGGAAGTGGGTCGTCGTATGCCAACACGTGGGAAGTCACCGTCCCAGTCAGTTCGGGAACGCACACGGTCACCCTCGAGGCGTACGACTATCAAGGTGCATTGATCGACTTGGACTTCATTCAAGTGACCAGTAGCACTCCCAATCCGGTTGTCGATTCACTGCGAATCACGGAGCTCAATTACAACCCGGCGGATCCAACGGCTGCTGAACTGGCGTCGATGCCTGGTTTGGACAACGACCAGTTCGAATTTATCGAGGTACAAAACATTGGTGCGCAAGTGATCAATTTGCTCGGCACGAGCTTCTCTGACGGCGTCGATTTTGTTTTCCCGAACATTCAACTTTCCCCGGGTGAACGTGGTGTGGTTGTTCGAGACACCGACGCTTTTAAGTTGCGCTATGGATCGGGTTTGAATCTACTGGGGCAGTTCAACGATGGAAAGCTGGCCAACGGTGGTGAAAATCTGGCGCTGGTGGATAGTCAAGGGCAAAGCATTTTGAGCTTCTCCTACGGAGACAACGATCCCTGGCCCGAACGCGCTGACGGTTCCGGAGGGACCTTGGAGATTGTCGACGCGACCTCGACAACCGTCGCCGAATATGGCAAGCACTATCATTGGCGCGGCAGTACCGACTTCGGTGGATCCCCGGATGCCGCTGGCACACCGCCAGTGGGAATCGTGGTCAACGAAGTGTTGGCCCATACCGATCCACCCGTATCGCAAACGGATTCGATCGAGTTGTACAATCCGACCGCTGCGCCGATCAATATCAGTGGTTGGTGGCTGAGCGACTCGGCGGGCAACCTGCTCAAATACCAGATTCCTGACGCCAGCGTCTTGGCGGCAGGCGAGTATATCGTCTTCGACGCAGACAACTTCAATCCCACGCCCCTGACACCGAGTCCAAATGATTTTTCGCTTAGCGGGACAGATGGTGACGATGTGTGGCTCGTGATCTCCAACGGCAGTAGCAGCGTGCAGTCGTTTGTGGACGACGTGCACTTTGGCGCCTCTCCCAATGGCGAACCGTTTGGGCGGGTACCTAACGGCAGCGGACGGCTACAGCCGTTGCAAGCCACCACGCTGGCCAACACAAACGCCGATCCGCGTGTGGGGCCGCTTCTGGTCAGCGAAGTGAACTATCATCCCGCCACCCCGTCCGCGGCAGCCTTAGCCATCGAACCGACACTCACCGACAACGACCTGGAATTTATCGAAGTGCTGAACCCGACCGCTCAGCAAGTGGATCTGACCAACTGGCGACTCCGAGGCGAAGTGGACTATGATTTCACAGCGGGCATGACGATCAAGGCCGGCAGGACACTGGTAGTCGTTTCCTTCGATCCCAACGGCGCTGGAAATGCAAATCGACTGGCAGCCTTCCGTGAGAATTTTGGAATTGGCCCCGCAGTGCCGCTTGTCGGTGGATTCCAAAATCAGTTAAGCAATGGCTCAGGTCGCGTACAGCTGCAAAGGCCTGATGCGCCACCGCCGGAACAACCAACGCTGATTCCGATGCTCTTGGAGGACGAAGTGTTATACGACGATCTGGCCCCCTGGTCGACCGCGGCCGACGGTTTCGGATTGTCGCTTCATCGAACAGACACCGGTTCCCCAGGCAGCGATGTGACAAGTTGGACGGCACGTACCCCCAAACCGGGTCAACCAGACCGTCGCGGAGACACAGATCTGGACGGCGACGTAGATACCAGCGACCTGACTAACGCCATCATCAATTTCACCAGCGCAAGTGGTTCTGGAAAAACGTGGAGCCAAGGTGACACCGATGGCGACGGCGATGTGGACACAGCCGACTTAACCACGGCGATCATTAATTTCACCAGTGCGATGAGTGGCAATTCATGGCATGACGCAAATAGGGCCGTCGTGTTCGCAGACCCAACCACCCCAGTCAAAACCAGCGCAGTCAACACAGCGACGAACGAACACTCGACATCCAGCACTCCGCATTTCGCATCGACCAAGAGGTCGACCCAGCAACCCACAGTAGACGATGTCAACCGTTCAGCGACGCGATCGACTCGTTTCAATACACGTCATTCCCGAATTCACTTGTCCCTACTGGACCACGCATTCGACGAATTCAATGGCGCCTAATTCGTGGGGTTACGACCATTGGACTTGGCGAATTAAAAATGGCTGACAGGAGATTTAATTTCGCCAGGAGCTTCGTTTACTGGGAAACAACAGGAAAATCATAGCCAGGGGCGCCAGGGACGGTTCATGTGTGCAAGCCGAGATTCTATCACGCGGCCAATCGCTTTTGTTCCCTTGAGATTTCCTCCCAAAGCGATTAGGATTCTTCTCAACCCCGGGAGCATCCCTGTGAAATTGGAGCATCCTTGTGAAATATCTCGTGCTACTTCCCGCATTGTCGGCGCTTGTTCTGACAAATTTAACCGTCGCTGCGGATGAACCGCAGAAGGATAAAGAAGGATTCGTCTCGCTATTCAACGGGAAAGACTTCAGCGGATGGGTCAACATGGGTCAGAAGGCGGGTTGGTCAATCAAAGATAGCGTCATTCATTCTGCAGGAGAAACGGGTGGCAATTGGCTTCGCAGCGAGAAACAGTACAAGAACTTCATTTTGAAGGTTGAGTGGCGTGTGTCGCAGGGCGGTAACAGTGGTGTCTTCATTCGATCCGCTGAAAAAGGCTTGCCATGGACTACTGGCTACGAGGTGCAGATCACCAATGCTCCGCGTGACGATGCACATTGCACTGGATCGCTTTACGGATACGCGGCGGTCAACCCACGTCCCGACGAATCTCATGACACGTGGCATAGGTTTGAAATTCAATGCCACAATCATCACATCAGGGTCCTTGCTGACGGCGTGAAATGTGTTGATTTCGATCAGGCATCAACGGACAAGACAAAGGGCAAACCGTTGGCAGGATACATAGGTTTGCAGGACGCACACGTGCCGAAAGGCCATTACATCGAATACCGCATGGTGAAGCTAAAAGAGCTGGACTGACAGGAAGTCGGGGCAACGAACGACTCCACGTGAAACCACAATGATGGAGCGCACAAGCTCCCCAACCTGCGGTGACGTTTTGCCATCGCTTCCCTTTCCGATACCAGGTCAACCTTGGGCGACTCTCATGAACCAGCAAAACATTCAATTCACCCGACGTTCGTTTGTCCGTAGTGCAGCGACAGGTGTGGGTGCAGCCTACATTGTTGCCCCGCACGTGCTTGGTGGTCCTGGAAAAACGGCCCCCAGCGACAAACTTCAGATTGCTGGGATCGGAGTGGGAGGGCAAGGAGCCAGCTGTATCAACGCGGTCGAAAGCGAAAACATTGTCGCCTTGGCCGATGTGGATGATCAGCGTGCGGCGGCCACCTACAAACGGTTTCCCAATGCAAAGCGCTATCACGACTTTCGATCAATGCTGGACGAACTCGACAAGCAAATCGATGCAGTTGTTGTCGGTACGCCCGACCACACTCACGCCGTTGCAGTAATGAATGCTATTGGCCGAGGAAAGCACGTGTACTGTGAAAAACCCCTGGCCCATTCCGTCGATGAAGTACGACAGATGATGGATGCCGCGCGCCAACACAAAGTCATCACCCAACTCGGGAATCAGGGGCATTCGTCAAACTATATTCGCAGGTTTTGCGAGTGGATATGGGACGGTGCGATTGGCAAAGTCACGGAAATTCACACCGCTTGTGATGCATTTAGCGATTTGTATTGTCAAATTGATCGTATACCACGCTTGCAGGAAACACATACGATTCCGCCAACGTTAGATTGGGACCTTTGGTTAGGCCCTAGTGCCGTTCGACCCTACAATCCCATGTATGTGCCCTTTAGCTGGCGTGGCTGGATGCCCTTTGGCACCGGCTGCATCGGTGACTGGATTTGTCACATCGTTGACCCTTCGATGTGGGCCCTTGACTTGGGCGCTCCGGCAACGATCCGCGCGGAGGTCGACGGCAACTACAATCCCGAAAAGCACACGGAACTTTACCCGGCGGCTACCAAAATCACGTTTGAATTCCCGGCCAAAGGCGACCGCAGTCCCGTTAAACTGATCTGGCGGGACGGCAGCAACAAGATTCCGCGCACCGATGCCATCGGTGATGTGGAAATCCCCGGTACAGGAGCGATCGTGTACGGCGACCAAGGTGCTATCATACACGGCTCACACGGTGCCGGTGGGTGCCGAATCCTACCCGACGCCAGAGCGAAAGAAATACAACTGCCGGAACAACGTATTCCGCGCGTGAAGAATCACCACTGGGACTGGCTCGAGGCGATTCGTACGGGTCGCCCGGCAGGATCCAACTTCGACTACGGTGGACCACTGACAGAACTAGGGCTCTTGGGAGCGATCGCCGTGCGATTTCCGACGCAGAAGCTGGAGTGGGATTCGGACGCCATGCGGTTTACCAACTTTAGCGAGGCCAACGGTCTTCTCAAGACCCCGTACCGTGACGGCTGGACATTGTGAGTTCGCGAGGTGTGACCAGGCAGTTTGAAATTTCAAAATGACAGGAATTTTGATTTCCGTCAGGAAAACAAACAAGGGCTGGGACCATCACGGCAGCATCGATAAGGCACTTACAGAAAAATGCCGCGAGGTGGATCAGCCCATCGCCGGACTCCTTACGGATCTGAAGAGACAGGGACTGCTGGACGACACGCTGGTTGTCTGGACAGGCGAATTTGGGCGCACGCCCATGGGACAAAGACAGGGAGCTGCAAAAAATAAACCGCCCGGCCGGGGCCACAACCCGTTGGGTTGGAGCCTGTTACTGGCCGGCGGCGGAGTAAAACGTGGCTTTGTATACGGCGTAACCGACGAATTCGGTTATCCATCGGTTCAAGGACGCGTGCACATTCACGACCTGCATGCCACCATCTTGCATCTGCTGGGACTCGATCACCAGCGGCTGACCTATCGTTTCGGCGGGCGGAATTATCGATTAACCGACGTCTACGGCCACGTGGCCCGCGAAATCATCGCGTAAAATGACCCGCCAGGATAAAGCGGGGCAAATCCTGCACGGCCAAATCGTCCAGATCCGATCTACTTTGTCAGTTCGCGAATTTGAAACCTCTCAAGGCATCTGACTGCGACTCTGAAAACACGGGGCGTTAACGGCCACCTGGATGCCGGGTCGCTCTGCCGTGTTGACTACAAAAGTCCCTGACGATAGGATCGGCTTCTCGACAGCACCTTCATTCCATGTCGCTTGCTCTCACTTCGATGCGCGATCACCAAGTTACCGACCGACGCAGCTTTTTCACGACGGCTGCAGGTGCCACCGCACTGGGCGCCGCAGGATCGGTCGGTTGCCGACAGCCGACCGTCAGTCACGAGGACAAACCTGGTAGCGGGATGCGGCTCGACTTTGTCGCCCATGGATCCAACGCGATGCCTTTTGGGGCGCTCAGCACAACGGTTTCATGGATTTCTGTGCAGCGTACGGCATCCAAGGTCGATTTTTGGGCACACGATTGGACGGCGACATCGGCGAGATGCTTGCCAATCTCGATAGCGTATTGTCTGGACCGGGGGATGGCCTGACGTTGCCGATCTCCAACGCCAATACATTTACCGAACCGATTCAGCGAGCCATCGACAAGGGGCTGGCCGTCGTGGCCGCCAACATTCCGGACTTTCGTCCCCAGGAAGACCGATTGCCCTATGTACGGTACGTCGGCGGCGAACCGATCGCCACGGGTGAAGAGAACGCGCGGATGACGGTGAAGACCTTCACCAGACTTGCTGGACGCGCGCCGCAGCGAGCCGTTTATCTCAACCATGTACCCGGTGTCGAAGTACTTGACTATCGGGGCCAGGGAATGCAAACCGTCTTTGACACCGCCGGTACGCAGTTCGATACCCTGGTCATCCATTCCGATCCGGCCAGCGCCCAGGACACGATTCGTGCTTACGTCCGCAAACATCCCGACCTGGAAACCATTCAAACCGGAAACAGCCGCCCGGCTGCATGGGCAATCCAAGCCCTCCGAGAAATGGAGAAGCTCGGCAAGCACACCGAGCCGTTTTCAGCAGGTCGGATTTACGTTGGATCGATCGACATCGATCCAGAGCTGCTTGAATTGATCGCCGCCGGCGAATGTTTGGGAACGATCGACGAGCAGCCGTACATGCAAGGTTGGTATGCCGCGCAACTGCTTTATCATTGGATTAAATACAAGTTCATTCCGGGTCGTGATATCTCTACCGGCCCGCTCGTTGTACAGGAAAAAACGCTTGTCGAATCGTTGATCGAGCAAGCCAGGCAAGGGATCCGCGCTTGAACAGCCAACCGGCTACGATTCCAGAGCCCCCGGTACTTCGACGCTGGCTTGCGAGATTCCCCGAATCGGGCGTGTTAGCCGTTTTTGTTTTAACGGCACTGATTCTTGCCACACAATCGGCCCAGTTTCGCGGACTGGAAAATGCAACGGCCATTCTTACGCGTTCCGCCGAAATCGGTATGATCGCCTGTGGCGTTTCACTATTGATGATTGCTGGCGAGTTCGACATTTCAGTGGGTTCGCTGATGGTCCTGGCAATCTACGTCTTTACCGGGCTCACGAATCTGAACATGTCGCCTATCACTGCGATGAGCCTGGCGATCCTGGCCGGTGCGATGGCAGGTCTGCTCAACGGATTGGTCACGTTGTTACTGAATATTCCATCGTTCATCACAACGCTCGGAGCGATGTTATTTTGGCGCGGTATCGTGATTTATGTGCTCGCCGGATCATTCATGTCGTATCAGGGCGATCCCCAGTGTCTAGCCCCATTTGGTTCGCTGCTGTTCTCGCATTGTCGCGCCTCGGTCGTGTGGTTGGTCGTGGTAGCATCGGTCTTGCAACTTGTCTTGGTCCGCACATCGTTCGGCAATTGGGTGTTTGCAGCCGGAGGGAACGTCCAGGCGGCCAGAAATATCGGCGTGCCAGTGCATCGTGTGAAACTGACTTGTTTCGCGCTCTGCGGCGCACTCGCAGCACTGGCCGGCGTCTCTTATGTGGCCCGTTACAAAGACCATGCAAGTCTCCGTCGGGCAAGGCTTCGAGCTAGAAGCCATCGCGGCTGCCGTCATTGGTGGAACCGTGCTCAGCGGCGGTCGGGGTAGCATTTTAGGAACTGTGCTCGGCGTCTTGTTTGTGAGTATGATCCGCAACGGACTCATCCATTTGCTTGACAGCTCTTACTTGCACTATCCAGTGACCGGTGTGTTGTTGATCATTGCCGTGATCATCAACCGACAAATTAGTTCATTGACGAATTGAAAGAGAGTCTGACTTAGATGCTTGCCAGAGAGACCCCACCGCTGCTTTCTCTACGCAACCTGCGCAAACGGTTTGGCGCGGTGGAAGCGGTCAGCGATGTCGATTTGACGGTCGAGTCTGGCCAGGTGACCGCTTTACTGGGAGACAACGGAGCAGGCAAGAGTACGCTGGTGAAAATCGTTGCCGGTGTCTTTCGCCCCAATGCGGGTCGCATGGAGCTTTCTGGCCAAATCGTTAACTGGCGCAGCCCGCGCGACTCACGGGCTGCCGGGATTGAGGTCGTTTACCAGGACCTGGGCCTGGTATCGTCGATGAGCATCGCGCGAAACTTTTTTCTGGGCAAAGAACTCACTCTTTACGGCTTTCTGGATGTCGCACGCATGCGGACGATTTCCCGCCAGGGGATTGCCGAATTAGGAATTTCTTTACCGGATACCAATCGACCGGTTAGCCAACTCTCGGGAGGACAGCAAAAAGCAGTGGCGATTGCACGGAGTCTGCATTTTGGCGTCCGCTTAATGATTCTTGACGAACCGACCGCGGCCCTGAGTGTTGGCGAAACACGCACGGTCCTCAACGTCATTCGCGAGTTGCGCGAGCGTGGGATTGCAGTGATTTTCATCACCCACAACATGCACCACGCGTTAGACGTGGCCGATCGCTTTGTTGTCATCTCTGCCGGGAAAAAAGTCCTGGACGCTGACCGCGAAGGTGTGGATCACGCGATCCTCGAACGCGCTGTCGTTCACGGCACAAACAGCACGTAACGTTTTGATACAACGGTAGGTGGCAAGCGGAGGTTCAGGGTTGCACGGCCCTTGGCCCTACGGGTCGGTGACGTGACCGATCGGTGGAAATCCATGCTGCTCGCGATGTATTGGTGATTCGTAGAATTCCGTCGTCTTGAACCACTCATGCCGGCCGTCGCCCGCTTCCTGAGCGATTCGGGCACGCAGTTGGTTCAGCTCCTCTTCAGAATAAGGCACAAATTCGCGGGCGATGGCCAAATCTTGCTCGAGATTCTCCTCGTTCTCGATACCACAGACCAGGCAGGAGATCGGCAGCGACAACGCGTAACGACGGCACTCGCAAGCCGTGAGGCCCATACGTAAGATTTGTGCCCCCCCGCCAAGCGATTTCATTCCCAAACAAGCAATGCCGCGACGATTCAGTTCCGGCAACACTTCGCGCTGAAAACTGCGGAAATGGTAGTCAGGAACGTTAATCGGCATCTGGCAGCTATCCCAATCAAAATCGTACTGCAGCATTTTAAGGTGAATGTGGGGACTTTTATGACCGGTGAAGCCAATATAACGCACTTTGCCCGCGTCGCGCGCGGCAATCGCAGCTTCCAACGCACCGCCGGGACCGCAAACCCAATCGGGGTCGTTGTCCCAATTCATCTCGTGTAACTGCCACAAATCGATCGTATCGGTGCGCAGCCGTTTTAGGCTGTCGTGCAAGTTCGATTCTGCTGTGGCACGATCGCGACCACAAACCTTCGTCATCAGAAAGACCTGGTCGCGGCGGCCTGCGAGACCGTTGCCCAAACGGCGCTCTGATTCGCCATCGTCGTAATCCCAAGCCGTGTCGATAAAGGTGATCCCTTCATCCACCGCACGTTGGATCAATTTTGTACAAGTCGCCTCATCACTGTGGCGTCGGGAGAGGTTGCCTCCGCCCAGGCCGAGGCAAGAAATCAACTCGTCCGTGCGTCCAAATTGCCTGAGGGGGATTCCACCGTTATTCTTCATGATTCTCTGGCTGCATAAGTTGTTGATGACATCGGAGAAGATCCGGTCATGAAAAAGCACAATGCGATTTACATTCATTGCCCAATGCCTCCCCTTATAGTAAATTCTTCGAAAGAATTATAGTCTCATTGTGGTAGGTCCCGATGAGATTGAAAATTTTTTGCGTTGTACCCCTGGTCGCAACGAAGGTGACCCAAGATGCATTTCAAATTCCACTGTCCCACGCAGCTGCGGATCGGCCATGGGCAGCTCGCCTCGCTGCCTGAAGAGGTGATGAAAATCGGCTGTCGTCCGTTGCTGGTGCTTGACCCGAACGTCGCGACTGTATCGGCAGCTGTTGAAACTGCCATCTCTAACCTGACAACTGCCAGGTTGACTTGCCAGGTATTTGACCAGATTGAGCCGAACCCCCGGGTCGAAACCATATCGGCAGGAGCCGAAGTCTGCCGGGCACACGATGCTGATGTCGTTGTTGCGATCGGCGGGGGCAGCACCCTGGATAGCGCCAAGGCCATCGCGGCCGTGGCAGTCCATGGCGGCTCGATTTGGGAATATGTCGGAGACGACCTGGTTCCCGGTCCTATCACCCCCTTGGTGACCGTACCCACGACTGCGGGAACCGGCAGTGAAACGACCCCCTTTGCCGTTTTCACTCGAGCCGAGTCGCGCCGCAAAGACGGTATTTACAGCCCCTTTTTCTTTCCGCAACTTTCAATTCTCGATGCCGAAGTTTACCGTACCCTGCCACCTCGGCTATCGGCTGAAACCGGCATGGACGCGCTGGCTCATGCCATCGAAGGCCTGACCGCCCAGGCGAAGAACCCGGTTTGTGACTCGCTGGCACTGGGTGCCGTGCGATTGATTGCCCGTTCACTCAGAACGGCTGTTCAAGATGGCCAAGACCTGGCAGCGCGTGAAGACATGGCCCTTGCCAGTGCACTGGCTGGCATCGTGATCACGCACTGCGGTGTCGGCGCTGCGCATGGCATTGGCATGAGCATTGGCGGTTTGTACAACGTGCCACACGGCCGGGCCATCGCAACCCTACTTCCTCCCGTGATGCACTACAACTTCTCCGCCGTACCAGAGAGGTTTGCGGCCATCGAGCAAGTGCTGCGTGATGAGATCCCGGAAACCGCTGGCCTGGAGAACGCCGCAGAAATGATCACGTGGCTTGCCGACCAGGTCGGCATCCCCGCGAAACTATCGTCGATCGGTGTCCAGGAAGGACAGCTCGGCGAAATCCTTGCAGACTGTATGGAACGCCAGGATATGCAAAATAACGCCCACGCCATTGACCCCATGGCGGCTGAGCATCTGCTCCGCTCCATCCTATAATTTGAATCAAGCAACAACCTTGAAATCTTTCTTACATTTTCTAACGGCGACAAGCGCGGAATGCCATCGTCCTGGAAATGGTGGATTTCAATCCAAGTGCCGTCAACCTCACTGCAGGTGACTGCAAGTTGCGAAGGTCCACCAGGCGGCACACTTTTGACACGCTGATTGTAAAACGGCTCCTCGTTTTTGTGCCGGGCCGGTGTCCTTGCCCTGCTTGCCAGCCTATACTGGTTCGTTGCCTGATCGTTGACTCAACCCGATGGATCCCGCTGCATGAGACCGCTGATCTTCAAGTCGCTGCCGACGCTCCTGTTGTTGAGTCTCGCCCTGCCGCTGTCCGCGTCAGACGGCCTGATCGGCCACTGGAAACTGGCCGGCGACACGCGCGATTGTTCAGGGCATGATCGGCATGCGCTGAACCATGGTGTTACGTGGGATGCCAATGGACATGCCACCTTCGACGGTCGGCAGGCCTGGCTGGAAGTCCCCAGCCGCCAGTTTCCCGCCCTGGAGACGGAAAATTTTTCGATTGCCAGTTGGATTCATACCGACCATCTGCTGGACGATGTCCTGGGTGACGTGATGACCTGCTATGACCCGCAGCGTCGCAACGGCTTTACGCTGAGCCTGATGAATTACGCCGGGGTAACCTCCGCCCAGTCGAACTGGCGCAACATTTTCTTTGGAATCGATGCGGGCCGGGTGGACGCCCGCTGGACGGACCGGGGACGACCGGGCAACAACCACCAAATCAAGGCGCTTACCGTTTACCAGGGAAATCTCTACGCGGCCACTTGGGAACCGGCGGCCGGCGCCGCCGGCCACGTCTACAGGTACGCAGGGGGTAAGCGGTGGATCGACTGCGGGGCCCCGGATACAGCCAACGCGATCACAGCGCTGGCGGTGTACCAGGGGAAGCTGTATGCCGGTTCGGAACTCTACAGTGGAGCCGGATCGTCCCTGCCGGTTTCACCAAACAACAACCATGGGGGAAGTGTCTTTCGTTACGAAGGGGAGCGTCAATGGACCAACGTGGGCAAAGTTGCCGATGTCCGGAGCATCAGTGGACTGACGGTCTTTAACGGAAAACTGTATGCCGGCACGGGAACGACTGGCGCCTGGCGTGACACTCCACGCACCCGGGGCATGTATCGCTATGACGGAGCAGGGAAGTGGACATCCTGCGGCTGTCCGGACCTGCGGGTGGTTCACCTCGGCGTCTACAACGGCGACCTGCTGGCGATGAGCTACGACGCGGGCGGATTTTTCCGTTACGACGGCGGTACCGACTGGACTCAGCTCGGTCCTATCCCCGCAAGCACACAGGCCTACTCGATGGCCATCTACCAGGGCCGCCTTCACGTGGGCACCTGGCCAACGGGTTCGGTCTACCAGTTCGATGGACCGCAGCAGTGGACCCACCGGGGCCGCCTGGGCCAAGAAAAGGAAGTGATGGGCATGTCGGTCTACAATGGCAAGCTCTATGCCGGTACTCTCCCCTTTGCCGATGTTTATCGTTACGAGGGAGAAACCCAGTGGGTGACCACGGGACGTCTGGATCACACGCCGGACGTACGTTACCGGCGGGCGTGGGTGATGGCGGTCTTCGCCGGGAAGCTCTTTTGCGGGGTCCTTCCTTCCGGGCATATCCTCTCGTTAGAAGCGGGCAAGAGTGTCACCTATGACCACGCCTTGCCAGCAGGCTGGCAACACCTGGCCGCCGTGCGCACCACGAACCGTTTGAAAATCTACCTCAACGGGAAGCTCGTCTCCGAAAGCAGCAACCTACAGCCCGAACAGTTCAAGCTCTCACCTGGGCAGCCGCTGAAAATCGGCTTTGGCGAACACGACTATTTCAACGGCAAGATGAAAGATGTCCGTTTTTACCGCCGCGCCCTCAACCGCCAGGAGATTGCCCGACTGGCTAGTTGATGACCAGCGGGTTCGGAATGTCGTGGACCCCAGCGGCCTACTCGGTCGGCTGCCATTGCAGCGTCCCGATCTGCAGCACGTTTTCTGTATTGAAGTTGAAGGAATGAAACGGTTCACCCCCTAGCCCGTAGACACGCTGACCGTCGTAGACCCAGGCACTGGTCGCAACACCGTAAAGCATGACTCCGACGCGAAAATAATTGTCCCTTTTGACATCGTAACAAAGGACCCGGTCATCGTAGCCGGTCCAGAACGGCACCACCGTTGCCACGGGAGGCGTCTGCTTTACACCTGTCTCCATTTTGCGGTTTTGTGTCGCAAGCGTCTTTCCTACCCGTGTGGGCCGGTTGACGTGTTGGCTTCCCATCAAAAGGATGTAGCGATCTCGAATCGTCACGGCCTCGCCTCCCGCCATGGGGAATGGCAAACTTTTGACGCGCTGCCATCGGTCGGCGGCAAAATCGTATCGGTAAGCATCGCGATAGTCGTGACATCCCTTGTACGGTCCGTTGGTGAGCCCGTGGTCTGCGATGAGGTCGAGGTAGACTCGACGCATCTCCGGGTCGGGCATCGCTCCTCCGAAGACATACAAACTCCCATCCACGACCGCCCCCGGCATCAACGATCGCCGGCTGCCAGGGTAGGGGGCCATGGGTTCCCAGCGCGCGTCGACCTGATCAAGGCGAAGCCGGTAGCCCGGAAGCGATTCTGCGGCGCGCGTCTCAAAGGGAGTTCCCGTGGGGTGCCCCGCGACAAGCACGAGCCACTGATCGGCCAGCACTGCCGCAGTGGCGACCCAGCGGCCCGCCCCTTCGACTGCTGGAAGCGGAGGCATGGTGTTCCACTGCCATTGTCCCGCAGCAGTTCGACTGAGGCGAGCAACGTTTCTTCCCGCAGAGCGCCCACCGACGATGTACAGGTTGGTTCCGTCGCACGCTCCCTGCGTGTACGCAGTCTCGAACGGCGGCGCTGGAATCGGTGAGAACTGGCGCGTCGGCAGGTGATAAGCAAAGGCTCGATTGGCACGGTCGGGCATCCACAACCCGCCGGCCAGCACGATGGAATCGCCGATTCGTCCCGCCACGCCACCCTTCCAGGGAAACGGGAGATTGGGACCGACCGACCAGCTTAGTGTCAGCGCACGTTCATCGAGGACGCCTGCCACTTCCTGGCTGAACGGAATGCGTGCATAAGCGCGGTTGATCTTCTCCACCACCTTGAGATTTTCAACGTCGTCCCGCCATTCGGTCTTCGTGGTGTTCGGGTCAGCGTGGGATGGGTCCGCCAAAACGGTTTGTAGAGGAAGAAACCCGGCGAGAACAAACGACATGGCAAACAATCGATAGTGAAATTTCATACCTGCGTCCTTTCAATCACACCAGCATGGGGCATTTTTTTCTACGGGCAGGTTAGCTTGCCATATCCAACCTCCAATGTGTCCGCGACTGTTTTGGGAACGGGGCCCATCCAGCCGTTGAACCCGTAGATTTGGCCACCGCACGTGCGAAAGATGCTGCCCTCCCTGAAGAGGTGCCCTGTTGGAACGTCATTCGGCTGCCTGAAAATCAACTGGCTGGAAATTCAATTGGCAAGCGACCCGAGTCTAACCAGGAGAAGTTGGAGTATCAAGAGCTTCTGTGGGAATCACTCCCGGAGTTGTCGAGCCGACCTTGCAACAGGCGAGGGTACGTCTCGACCAACTGGCAGCAGAATGATTTTATTTGGGCAGTATTTTGTGTGGTAGCAAGTTCCCTTTCGGTATACACTGCAAGTTGTCGACCGAGTCCATCGAGCCGGCTGATTCGTACCGGACCGATCAGCGTGGCGGTCACTGGTCAAAGCGACAAGCAGGTCACGTTTCGGTTGAATTGCGGAGAATAAGGTCATGATCTCTTCGACATTACGCGCTGCATTGCAATTCTACCTGGCGTGGTTGGTTTTACTTTCGTCATTTGCCAACGGAGCCGACTGGCCAACATGGCGATATGACGCCCAGCGCAGCGCTGCTTCGCCGCATGAACTCCCGGATGAACTGCATCTTCAATGGGTCCGAATCGGCAGGCCCTCAGCTCAAGCCTGGCCTGAGGATTCGCGTCTCGGATTCGATGCGTCGCAGGAACCGATCGTCGCAGGAAAATCGATGTTTCTGGCCTCCTCGCGCAGCCACAGTGTGACTGCAATCAATACCGATACGGGTCAAATTCGCTGGCGGTTCTACGCAGATGGACCAGTCCGTTTCGCCCCGGTTGCACACCAGGAATCTGTTTTTTTTGGTTGCGATGGCGGCCACCTTTACCAGCTCGATGCGATCGATGGACGACTGAAATGGAAATTGGAAGATCTAACCAATCGCAAAGTGTTGGGCAATGATCAGCTGATTTCGGTTTGGCCGGTACGCGGTGGGCCCGTGCTGGTAGACGATCGGCTCTATTTCACTCGGGGAATCTGGCCGTTTGAAGGGACGTTTCTCTACGCCGTCGATGTGGGCTCAGACAGCCGTCCACGGTCGGATGGACCTGGGAATCCTCCGGCCTACCAGGTCACTTCTTTGCCGCCGTCCTCGCCCCAGGGCTATCTTGCTGCAACCGACGGCAAACTGCTAATTCCGCGCGGGCGCGCCCAGCCACTCTGTCTTGACCCCGAGACAAATCAAACCCAGGATCTCAAGTTTTCCTCCCGGGGCAAGACGGACTATCACATTGTGGGGACCGGACCCTGGGTATTTCAGGGTGGCAAAATCTATCACCGCTCCCGAGAAACGACACTCAAAGTCGAGGCTTATCGCCCGGTGGTCACCCAACAGGCGATCTACACCGCCAGTGACGATGCAGTGATGGCACTGGATTTGGCGCATCCTCAGATGGTTGTTGGCGTTGACCGGCGAGGGAAGCGGGTTGAACGG
>Ga0310125_10000824_pt1 | contig 15279 bp, 10 predicted proteins | sample CB11b_Tmax_Bot8__FD_203508 | JGI IMG/M metagenome (GOLD analysis project Ga0310125, IMG submission 203508) | Marine microbial communities from Western Arctic Ocean, Canada - CB11b_Tmax_Bot8 | ecosystem: Environmental > Aquatic > Marine > Oceanic | place: Canada: Western Arctic Ocean | collected... | reverse complement strand
AGTCATTGGCCGGATGGTCCGATGGTATGTCTGGCGAAGTTCGGATTAGTTCCTGTTGATAGTTCACGGCCGTGTTGTAGCGATGATGGCCATCGGCAATGAACACGTCTTTTGCCTCAAGAAGGCGAACAAGCTGCTTAGATACATGTGCATCTGATACAGCCCAAACTTCATGAAGAACATCATCATGGTCAGTTCTACCGACAAGAAGCAGCTGACTGGTTGTTACTTGATCCAGCAACTGACGTATCTGCTGATCTGCATCGCTGTAGAGACCAAAGATTGGTGACAGCTGCGAACGCGTCGCCCTCATCAGTTTCAGCCGGTCTTCCTTCGGTGCCGAAAAAGTTTCCTCGTGGGGATAGATTCCACCATATCCGGGCTTAAATTCACCGAGCCGCTGGACCGCCACGCCAGCAAAAAGACCCATCCGTTGGTACCGAGCGCCATGGCCCAGCAATTGAAAGGTCTGGCGATACACGAAAAACTGCCGCTTGGGATACAGACCCATCACGCCATCATCAAGCCATTGGCGAAACCGATTACCAGCCTGTTCATAGGCCTCGTCAGGACCGACGGTCTTGGCGGGCAGATGCGGCAGGTCAACCGCAACAAAATTCCAATTATTCTTACTCAAAAGGGCGGTCTTGGCATCCTCATCCAGTACATCATAAGGCGGCGCAATCAGACCGGAGATGTCATGGTTGTCCTTGGCCTGGTAGATCAATGGGCGGATCGGATGAATCAAAGCCATCAAGAAGTATCCGAGGAACATTCCGAGGAACATTCCGAGGAACATTCCGAGGTGGTCCCTTTAACGCCAATGCCGGATGCATGGGCATGAGCAAGACGCATCACAAGAGTTTACATTACGTAATTATAGCTCATTCGTCATCTGACCACTAAATTGAGTAGGCTACCGGGTAATGACTCACTTGGCCGTCTCCATCATGGTTCATGATCTGGCCCAGGCCTCATCTGCTGCCATCCGTGCAGCTGAACAGGGTGCTGATCTCGTGGAGTTTCGTATTGACCGATTCACCGAAGATGCAGATGCACTTATTGAGTTGATTGAAAACTCCCCATTGCCGTGCATTGTGACTTGTCGCCCACAGTGGGAGGGCGGCGATTATGACGGCGAGGAGCAATCGCGTATCGAGTTGCTTGCACAGGTGCATCAAGGTCTTCACCAGCCGGCGTATATCGATTTTGAGCTGGCTGCATATCAACAATCGGATCAAGTCCGACGCAAGATTAGCCAAGCGGTGGATCATCCCGGGCAAGTTGGAACAACCACAACCGGCTTGATTCTTTCGAGTCATGATATGGAGGGGCGCCCAGTAGACTTGTATCAACGCATCGAGGCGATGGCCGCCACCCGGGCCTGCCGTGTGATCAAGATCGCATGGATGGCCCGATCACTACGAGATAATCTTGAAGCATTCGAGATCATTTCCCAGCGCCACAAACCAACCATCGCCCTGTGTATGGGCGAAGCAGGGTTACCCTCACGCGTCCTAGCCAAGAAGTTTGGCGCCTTGTTAACCTTCGCCGCAATCGACGAAAGCTCGGGCACAGCACTGGGGCAACCAACCGTCCAACAGATCAAAAAACTATACCGGTGGGATGCGGTCGATGCAGAAACACGTGTGTATGGTGTCATTGGTTGGCCGGTGGGACACTCACTAAGCCCTGTGATTCACAATGCAGGATTTGATCAGGCCACATTTAATGGGGTCTATCTGCCAATGCCGATTCCATCGGCTTACGAGCATTTCAAGGCAACCATCAGTTCGTGGATCGATGCACCGGCACTACATTTTCGTGGTGCTTCGGTCACACTGCCGCACAAAGAGAACCTCATCCGCTTTGTAGAGGAATCTGGCGGGCAAGTCGACCCCTTGGCTGCACAGATTGGGGCGGCCAATACACTGACCATCACCGAAGATGGAACACTTACCGCATCGAATACCGATTCGGATGCTGCGTTAACTGCGGTATGCCATGCGATGAATATCACCGCAAGCCAACTTAAAGGCCGTCGAGTCGCCTTGATTGGTGCTGGAGGCGTTGCGAGGGCCGTGGCCGCGGCCTTTGCGCGTCAAAAAGCAAACGTGGTTGTATATAACCGTACTTATGATAGAGCAATTGCTTTAGCCAACTCACTTGCAGGGATCGGCGGTAAGATCGTGCCGGAAAAACTGGAAAAGCTTTGTGATTCCTGTTGCCAGATCTACATAAACTGCACACCCATCGGCATGCATCCAAACACCAATGCCACGCCAATCGGAGCAACCAAACCAACCAAGGGGTGGGGGACGGGGACTATCGTATTCGACACCATCTACAACCCACTTTCGACGCGGTTATTACAAGAAGCGCAAGCCGATGGTTGTATTGTGATAAACGGTGTTGAGATGTTTGTCCGACAAGCGGCTGCCCAGTTTTCCCTATGGACAGGCTGTGAGGCTCCACTAGATCTATTTCGCCGAACGATCACAGGTCATTTGACTGATGCCCAGATCAACGGGACCTCGTAATCTTGCGGATGATGTTAGTGGTACTGCGCCCCTTAAGCAGGTCCACCAGTACAACGCGCCCACCACACTGCTTGACGTCATCTGCTTCAAGAATACCACTCTTCTTGTAGTCAGCCCCTTTGATCATCACATCCGGCTTGATCGCTCGAATTAGTTTTTTCGCAGTGTCTTCGTGGAAAATCGTGAGGTAATCAACGGACTGAAGTTCACTGAGCACCATTAAACGATCGACTTCGCGATTAACCGGCCGATCGGAGCCCTTGATGCGGCGTATCGATGCATCACTGTTGACCGCAACAACCAAAAGGTCACCGTAGTGGCTGGCTTCACGCAGGAATCCAATATGGCCCGCGTGCAAAATATCAAAGCAACCATTGGTGAACGCGATGGTCTTACCCATCCTGCGGTGAGCCTGCAGTTCTGGCAAGAGCTCTTCAAGTGATCTGACTTTACCGACTGTTTCGTGGCTAGCCTGCAGAAGCGTCAACAAGATCTCATCCAGATCAATGGGGACGATTCCGAAACGCTCGACTTCCAATCCAGCGGCGATATTGGCCAGCAGCAGAGCCTCGTGCCAATTTGCGTCGTTAGCAACCGCAGCAGCGAGTACAGCTAAAATCATATCACCCGCACCGGTCACGTCATACACACTACGCGTCCGGGTTGGAATCGGCTGTGGACGCTTGCCCTTTTCTAGGAGCAAAGCGCCGTGTTTATCAAGTGTAAGAACAAGCGCTTTCAGCTTGAGGTCCACCAGCAGCTTTCTCGCCATTTTCTGCTGTTCTTGCGCATTGCCGTTCCCCTCAAGCCCCGTCGCGATCGCGGCTTCAAACCTATTCGGTGTTACACAGGTCGCCGCGCGGTACTTGTCGTAACTTTTAATGTTGGCCGGATCAACGATCACCGGGATTTTCATTGCTCTAGCCAGTTTGATCATGCTCTGGCAAATACGTGAGGTCAGAACACCTTTGTTGTAATCTTCCAGGCACAATACATCTGCCCCCTTCAACGCCCGCTGGGCACGGGCAATCAATTGCTGCTCTATCTTCCTGGGGACATCCTGAATGCATTCTTCATCGACCCGAAACATTTTGTTGGCGTGGCGATGCTGTGCAAGTCCAATAAAGTTATGCTTGACCGTGGTCGGACGATCACGGCAACGAATCAGACCTCCGGTCAAACAACCTGCCGCCTTGAGTGCGGTCGTCAGGGTGTCCGCATTGGCATCACGACCCACCACGCCCAAACAAACCACGTCGCAACGCAGCGCCCGTAAATCAAGACACACATTCGCCGCGCCACCGGGTCTAAATTCTTCACGATGAGCAGAAAGCACCGGCACCGGTGCGTCTGGACTCAAGCGGTCCGCATGACCAAACACATGGTGATCAAGCAGGAAGTCTCCCACCACAACAATCCGACGTCGGCGCCATTGGTAGATCCGCTGAATCAGGCGCTCAACCCATTGATTCTCAAGCTTATTGGCCATCACAGAAGTTCAATCATAATGAATTGAAGTTGATAAGACTCACATCAGAGCTGGGGACACACCAGTGAACCAAATCTGCTCCAAACCCACATTTTGGCTACCCCCTCCCAGAAAACCAAAATTATTGCATATCCGTTCGTTAATGGCCGTTGGCGTCAAGGGCTCAAATTGAGCTTCAGCACCGACCTTAGATTAACCATCTATCTACAACAACCGTCCACCCAACTGTGCGGTAACCACTTATCGCATGATCGCCAAGTGGTTACCGCACAGGTCTCTTGGCGGCCCATTTATTGATGCAGTTGGGTAACCGCTGCGTTTTCAGATGACTGCCAAGCCGATTGATACCATTCCACTGTGGCTTTTAGCCCCTCTTGGAAATCAATGATCGGCGTATAACCCAACACCTTACGGGCAAGATCAATCTGGGCGACCGAGTGCATCACGTCACCAGCTCGACCCGGACCCTGAATTGGCTTCAAATGAGGACGCTCGACCAATTCAGCCATCGCCAAGGCCAGATCCATGACCGTCACCCCTTGTCCGCAGGCAACATTCACAACCTGTCCACCAAGAGGCTTTGTTGTCTTGGCAGCTAATAAATTGGCGTGAACCGCATTATCGACGAACGTAAAGTCTCGCGAATATGCTATGCCATTCACCGTCACCGGATGATTGGACAAAAGCTGATTTGCAAAAACGGCAATCACTCCACTGTATGGGCTGGAGATATTCTGACGCGGGCCAAAGATGTTGAAATACCTCAATGCAATAGCATCAATATCGTAGGAATCGGCGTAAGCCCGCACGAGATGCTCGCCGGCCAGTTTGTTTGCAGCATAAGGACTTTTGGGTAGCGGCTGCATTGACTCAACCTTGGGCAATGTCGGGGAATCACCATAACTACTTGAACTGGCAGAAAAAATCAGACGGTGCACATGGGCCTCTCGGGCGGCTTCAAGTACCAGCTGTGTGCCGGTGACATTCACTTCATGGAAGGCCATGGGGTTTTTAATACTACGGGGCACGGAAGGCAGAGCCGCAACATGAAAAACCACCTGACAACCGGACATGCAATCCGTTAGAGTCGAACTATCGAGAATTGAGCCGGTTACAAACCGAAATCGGTCACCACCAATCCTACGTGCAAGCAATAAATTATCCTGATGGCCCGCAGTTAGATCGTCCAACCCAATTACATGACAACCTAATGCGACAAGTGCATCACACAGGTGTGACCCAATAAACCCAGCTGCACCAGTCACCAGAACACGCATGCCGGACAATTCATCGCCGTGCAGGTCCACCCAGCTCACAATAGCCATTAAAGGATCCCCTAGGTGTTAGGAGTTTTAGCGAAATACTGACATTGCACAGATCCACTGATCGCTAGACACTTTGCCGACATAACTGTACGCAGTCTAATCCTCTTGTGCAGTTGAAGAATCCCGCCGTAACTTCATCCTGCCTGATCCGCGGGATGGAGAATCTCGATATGACTGTAGCCATCAAGGATACAGACAACGATCTCGCCATCATCTTTCCGGATGGTCAACCGATCAAGCCAAAGCTTTTCGTCTTTGGCGCCGGCAAACCAAGCACCGGTCTTGGCCATCTCGTACCGCTCAACAGTTCCGCAAATCTGCGAGGTCCACACCTCATCACGTTGCGGAATCTGCTGGGTGATCACCACACGTTGGCCGGGCACAAGTTTTTTGGTATGGCTCACAATCACACAACCCTCTGATCTGAGGAACGATACCTGATATCGGAGCTAAACCCAACCACTCAAAAGAAAAAAGCCATGGCCTATGCGGACCACTGGGGATACGGAATTATTTGCAAGTTCACAGTCGTTACGCCGTTCCAGCAGCTTAACCCAGATAATCTGATTCAAGTGATTGGCGGATTTTATCCAACGCCTTGTTCTGGATCTGGCGTACTCGTTCCTTAGTCACACCAATGATGCGACCGACTTGTTCCAGTGTCAGTGCGACCGGATCTATCTGGCCCGGGGCAGCGTGATCAATCGCGAATCGGCGGCGAATGACCTCGTGCTCAATCTGAGTCAGTTCAGCGCGATTCTCCTTGAGAATCTGCTTAACCTCGTCAGCACAATCGCTTTCAACACCAGCACGTTTTATGTCCAAATAGTCCGAACGCTCTAGTTTGGGGTCGAAATCCATTGGGAACATCAAACGGTATCGCATAAATTTAACACCTGAACGACTAAAGGCCTTTAAGATGGCCCGACAGCCATAGGTCGAAAATTTAAACCCGCGCGATGCATCAAACTTGTCAATCGCTCGCAACAACGCCATATTGCCTTCACTAACCAGGTCGGCAAAATCAATGTCCGTCATCCGAGTCCGCTTGGCCATTGCCAGAACCAGGGCAAGGTTCGTCGCGGCAATCTGAACCCGAAGTTCCTCGGCCTTCCGATACCAATCCAGCAACTCAAAGGCATCAGCCGATTTGATCGCCGAACCGGCAGCCTTCTTGATCTTCTCTTTCAATTTGAAAACGCGATAACGGCAGTAGTTGAACTGGAAGAACAACACGCGCTCTTCTTCAGCTGTCAAAAGAACCGACCGTGTGCTTTTTGCATTCCATTGGGCCGCATCAGAAACACTATCCATCACGAGGTGATACCAACTCGTATCCGGCAACGCGATTTCCGGTGCTTGGTCAAATAATCTTCGCTTGGCATTTGCACGGCCAAAGGTTGGGTTCTTGACGTACTCATATTTGCCCGCAAGAACCTGCTGGAGAATAGCTTGATCGTCGGCACTTAACTGTCGTACCGAACCGCCCAAGTCGATCACTTGCCGACGGCGGACCTGCTCCAGCGGCGACATATGTTGACCTATCAGTTGCACTGTTACATCTCCGCTCTTACCCACCTCGATCGACTGGTCTTCAGTCAATCCCACATTGCCCTTTAGGATTTGACGATCGCGAAGCCCCACTGGTTCGGCAAGCCTGTCGAATAATTCCGCCCATGGGTGCGGGCAAACGAACTTCGCCCCAATCACATTATACCGTGCAACGGAAAATCCCTAAAGATAAAACCTTAATTCCAGCAACACCTTCGGCCAGGATTTACAGGTGTAATATCTTTAAGTTTCTTTATGACAGCCTCTTGAAATCTGTAACGGCTGGCGATCAGCCCGGTGGAAATTCACCCCACCACAGGCCTTCCCGGTAACGCCGCAGCAAACCGATTACTAATTCTTTCTCAATTAACTGTATTTCCATCATATGATCGACCAATCCCAACGCGTGGCCGCAAATCTTCCGCCGGAGATAATCAATATTTTGTTAATTACTTATTATAACAATTGATACAATTATATTGGTCTTGAAATATCGATTGTTGCAGTCGATGTTCTTGACAGATAAAAAGCGCAGCTTACTATGGGCAACCAATAAATCTGTTCATGGTGGACCAGCGGTCGCGGGTAGACTTCCTTGACCATAAACAATGACCAGATATTCGTTTACGATATATCCAGATCATGCGGCCCTTAACTGTCGCGGTTGACCCATTCTTGCAAGCAGGAGTATGCCATGGCTTTCACGCTGCCAGATTTGCCCTATGCCTTCAATGCCCTTGAACCAGTCCTTGATGCTAAAACAATGGAGATTCACCACGACAAGCATCACAATGCGTATGTGACCAATCTCAACGGGGCCATTGACGGCCTATCGGTATCCGATGATATCAACGTCCTGATTACCAACCTGAGCGATATACCCGAAGATAAACGCGGTGCGGTACGAAACAACGGTGGTGGCCATGCAAATCATTCATTGTTCTGGCAGATTCTGGCCACTCCAGGAACCGGTGGCGGGAGTCAACCCTCAGGTGAATTAGGTGCCGCAATTGACTCCGACCTTGGAGGCTTTGCCACGTTCCAGAAGGCATTCAGCGCTGCGGGCGCCACCCGTTTCGGGTCCGGCTGGGCTTGGCTGGGGGTTAATAGTGGCAGCAAGCTATGTGTTTGTTCAACACCAAACCAGGACAACCCTCGGATGGGAAGTAGTGTGGTCGATTGCCCCTGCACCCCCATCCTGGGCATGGATGTGTGGGAACACGCATACTACTTGAATTACCAGAACCGCCGCCCTGATTACATTGCCGCTTTTTTCGATGTGATCAATTGGGGCCAGGTTGCTGAAAATTACGCTGCAGCAAAGTAGCTGTTCGCTTGACTAAGGTGCAAGCCTGGTAATCTGCCACGAATCGTCGGCCTGCCGCTCATAATGCAACCGGTCATGTAGACGGTCCGGACGACCTTGCCAGAACTCCATCGCCATAGGCGTCAGAAGAAAACCACCCCAGTTTTCGGGGAGGGGCACTGTGCTGTCTCTATATTGTTCTGCCAACAGCTGCATTTTCTGATCGAGCACCTGGCGATTCTTGATGGCATGGCTCTGAGGTGATGCCAATGCCCCCAGTTGGCTGCCATGTGGTCGCGAGTGAAAATAGCGTTGCGATTGGTCACGCGACACCTTCGTAACCACTCCTTCAATTCGTACCTGTTGCCGCAACTGGTCCCAGTAGAAGACCAATGCTGCATATGGATTGCCCGCTAGTTCGGACCCCTTGCGACTTGAATAGTTGGTGTAGAAGACAAAACCCTGATCGCTGAATTCTTTGAGCAAAACAACCCGGGCAGACGGCTTGCCATCGCCCGACACGGTGGCAAGCGTCATTGCAGTTGGCTCGTATAGATTGGCTGAGTGAGCCAAATCAAACCAACACCGAAAAAGATCGATCGGATTGCAATCGGCCTGAGTCTCGTCAAGCGTACGCGGTTCTGTTGGCTTCGAGCCGTTCTCTAATTCCATTGGTTAATTATTGTTTCGTGGCGGACAGGACGCTTGAATTTCCAACTGGCGATCAATGGGCACTATGATCATGACCTTCGTGACCCGATCCCTCTGCACCAGGTCTTTTCGTAGTTGGTTTGTTGGCTGCCAAGTGATCCAGTTCTGCCAGAAAATGGTCTGGTTTTGACTTGAATTCATCAACACATCCAGCACAACAGAACTTCACTTGCCTCCCTTTGTGAACGTAAGTAATCGGATCTCCCATTGAACCCAGTTTTTCTTTAGAAACAAGACAGATGTCAAGGGGGTAAGCCGTTACTGCAGATTGTCCGCTAGTGGCCACCGGGCCATCGCCACATGCGACCATGAGAGTCGTCGCAAATGCGAACACTGCACACCAACACGCAAATCCAGATAATTGACATAGATTTAACTGTCGTATGTTTTTCATGTGATTAACTCCTTGGTCCTTTAATCTTAAAGCTCAAAACCAGTTGGCTTGGGAATCTTGCATTTTACTCTACGCAACATCAAAAGGTACACCACCGATCAATCGACCGTCCGCACAAAAGGCTTGCTCTGCCTGAACATCTCAAGGCGATGACGAATACGGCCGGCCAATTCATCCGCATGGGCCTCCTTGGCCAAGCGTAGAGCCTTATAGGCAGTAGATGCCGCATCCTCGAATTGGCCAAGCGCAGCATAAACGGTTGCCAGAGTATCTAAAACCACAGGATTTTGGAACTGCGTCAATTCAGCTGCCTTCTTCGCGAACCCCATGGCCTTACCGGTATCGCCTGAGGTGCTGGTCGAACCAGTGACTAACAACCAAGCTGCGGCATTCAATGCTGCCGACATGTTCGGGTGGTCATTGATGATACCCAGGAATACCAATAATGCTTCGACATCATCCCCAGCATCAATCAAAGTCGTCCCCAAGGAAAATCGTGCATCGAGTTGACCGGGTTCTATCTCCAGCGCAATGCGAAAATGCCTGATCGCCTTTTCCGGGTTGCCATGACTTGCGTAAGCCCGCGCCAGCCTGACATGAACCGTCGCGCCCTGTAAATCAAGCTGAATGGCCTTTTCATAGTGCTTGATCGCGACGTCCATATTTCCTTGTCGCTGCAAAGCCCTAGCCAGATTGCCATGGGCCCTTGCATAGCCAGGCCGCACTGAAATAGCTTTACGCAATAGCCCTGTTGCCTCATCCACGGCATCCTGATTGAGTAATGCCACGCCCAGATTGTTCAACGCTTCAGGAAAGCGTGGATTCACCCGCAACGCCTGCCGATAGAAACCAATTGCCGCCTGGATATCACCACGTCCAGTTGCTTCAATACCACGAATACGGTAAATCTCCGCGTCCTCTCCCAGCAGTGTTGCTGCTTGCTGCAACACCCGCGCTGATTCGGCCTGCTTACCTGCCCAACTCAACATCCCCGAAAGATTGCGGAGCGCGGTACCCAATGCTTGGCGGTCAACACGGGAGTCGATCTTGCCAGTCACTTCACGAATAGCCTTACTGGCCACGGCGTCACTAACCACCACGATCTGGTGTTGTCTTAAAAAGTCGAAAAGGTTCAGCGCCAACAGACGATAGCCGGCCAGTGTGGGGTGAACATGGTCCACAAAAATTTCTGCACCCGCGATGCCATCTTCACTATGCTGCTCTACCAGTCGATTGAATTTCAAATTTGGTACGTTTCTTTTTGCTGCGATCTGACTAACAATCTGCTGCATGGCCGGCAGGATACGCATGGCGCAGACATCTTCTTCCAATGCTTGTTGCAATGCCGCCTTGGCACGTTGCAAATCGCCCATCTCAAGATAAATACGCCCGCGGAGGAAGTGAAGATCTCCATGGCGACCATCGATCTCCAATGCATGGTTTAATACTAGCAGGGCGTCTTGCAACCTGCCTTTTGCATGGAACTGATTCGCCTGCTGAAAAAGGGATGCAAATGTCGCCACTTTTCCAGCCGGCAGGCCACTGATGTGTTCGCTCTGAAAAGGTGAAAAATCCCGCGAATTGCACTGTGGTGTAACAAGAATCACCTTGGCATCAACTGAACGTGCAATATCGACCATTCGCTCAACATTAAACTGATAATGCGCAATCACCTGCTCGCGCTGGATGTCATCACGGGTATAACTTTCTGGACCAATTGTGGCATCTTGAAGAATGTTCTCGACCTCACTACTAAGAACTGGTCGTGCTAAATCCCCATGACGACCAGAATGCTCTCCACCGGAAAGCAACTGATGAAGTACGGCATACAGACGGGTCTTACTCAGCAATGCACCTAGCCGGATAACTGTGCCAGGCGTCTGGATAATATCCTGGTACGTGCGCCTCTCAAGAAACTCGTTATGACCGCAATAAATAATAAAAACATCCGGTTCATAACGAATTAATTCCTCCATCAACGCGGCAACACGGTAGCTGGCATAGCCAATACCACCTACGTTGACGACCTCCCACCGATGCGTTGGCTTAGCCAATGCCAACAGTTCACGCAGATAACCACTGAATGAAACTATTTCACCGTAAGGCCATCCGTGGGTCGTCGATCCACCAAGACAAAAAATACGCTTGGTACCTGCTTGCTTGTTTCGAGAAAAACGCTGATAGTGAAACCACTGCCGTTTATTGGCAGCAGTTTCAAGAAATACATTTCCGTCTGAATCTGCCTGCTCTACAAATAAGGGAATATAGGACGCAAAGCCCACGTATGGGTCATCGTTGTAAAGAATCGGCCGTACGCCACACAATCCAAGCACTACTTCAACAACGAGAAAGAACCCGATGGTGCTGGCGATAGTAAACAGTAGTTTTCGCCGTAATGAAATCTTGCTTGACGTCTTGGCCATCGAAAACAGGGAAATCCGGGGTCAACCCCCTTGGGTTATAATGGTTAGGGCTGCGGAGCATCCGTAGCCTTCTTCTGTAAACCGACCTCAATATAGGGTTGGTTCAGGCGATAAAGCTTTATATGCTCCAGAACACGAGCAACAAGATCATCGTCTGCTTGCTCCGCGGCATATGCCAAAGCAAGTTGGGCCGCAGGTATGGCTTGGTCGAATCGCCCCGCCGATGCATAAGCCGCAGATAGAGTATCAAGAACTACCGGATCTCTATGCCTAGTTAGAGCATCCGCCATCTCGGCCTTCTCGATGGCCTTATGTGGATCACGGATTTTAGGGTGCTCGTCCGTCGCCAGAACCCAAGCCCAACCGTTCAGGGGAGTTGGATCATGCCGCTGTAGCTCATGTGCCTTGGCGAAATGTTCCAAGGCTGCATCGGAACGATCGACTCGCATATATTGCCATGCCAAATTGGTTTCTGCTTGAGAATGAACCGGGTTGATTTTGATCGCTTCCTCATATGCCATTATTGCTTCGTACGGTTTGCCTGCTTGGGAATAAAGATTACCGAGATTGAACCAAGCCTCAGCGTGCTTAGGATCCAATTCAATTGTCCTCTTGAAATGATGCATGGCCTTGGGTGGAGAGCTAATCTGCATAAACATTTTCGCCAACGTGAAATGCGCATCAATATGATCGGGAACTTTTTCAACCGCCAGTTGATACGCTCGAAACGCTTCGCCCAGCCGACCTTGCCTGCCCAGCATATTGCCGAGATTCACCCACCCGTCCGCGTAGGCAGGATCCTCCGTCACCGCTCGATGGAGATAGCTAATGGCCTCATCCGGCTGTCCTGATTTATCTAACGCCCATGCCAAACGGTTGTACACTTGATGCTTATTGACCTTGGGATTATTTTCGGGATTTAGGCGTAGCACCAGATCATATTGGCTGATCGCCTGCTCTAATTGATTCTGCTCTGTAAGAGCCGTGGCATAATAAAAACGGGCCTCCGCATCAATGGGATCCATGGCAAAAAGGACTTCAAACTGCTCAATCGCCTCTGGATACTGCTTGGCCAGAAAGAGCGTTGATGCAAGGTTCTTTTGCGCTCGTTCATAATGAGGCTGGATTGCCAACGCTTTTCGGTAGTGATAAAGAGCCTCGGCGTACTTGTCATGTTCACGAACATACGCTGAACCGAGTGTCACGTGCATAACCGGATTGGACGATGTCACCTCAAGCGTATGGCTAAATAATGGGATTGAATCTCGCCAAAGCCTGACCTGCCCAAACGCAGTGATTCCCATTGCAATCACCACGACGCCTGCGATAGCAATAACAGCCGTCCGCACCTGCTCCTGATGGTTCCGTAGACGATTGATTGCATCCGACACACCCCAGGCCACGACAATCGACAGCCCGATGATTGGCAGATACATGTAGCGATCGGCATACGCTTGCACACCGACCTGAATGATCCCAATAACCGGTACAAGCATGCCGAGATATAACAACCATCCCACTGTGGCGTAGCGACGGCGAATAGAACTGATCGCCCATGCCGTTACCCCGACTAAAAACAAACCAGCACCAAGTATCTGCCATGAGGTCAATGGCGTTCCGCCAATCTGGTCTGGATGTGGATAAAGAACGGCCAAGCCCGCAGGCCAGATTGCCATGCCAATGTATTTCACGTAAGCAACCAAGCCATTTGCAAGGCGTGCGACAACGGGGACCAGGTCGCCTGACCGTATGGCATCACCATGCTTTTGCATCTGAAAGGTAATAACGCATGAGAAGAACACCAACACAAAGAAGGGTATTTTCTCCATCAATAGAATCATGGCGGATCGATGAGGACATACCACGGACGACTCATCTGCTGCTGAGTAACGCCCCAGTTCCATCCTTTGCAATGGCCAGTAATCGAACAAGAGAAAAACAAATGGAAGCGTGACAAGCATGGGCTTGCACATTAATCCGATCACGAAAAGAACCAACGTGATAATGTACCTGGTAATTGACGGGCGACGCGCATAGGTGGCGTAGGCATAAAGCGTGGCAAACGCAAAGAAAGCACTTAGCACATCCTTTCGCTCTGAGATCCACGCCACCGATTCAACATGCAAGGGGTGAAGTGCAAACACGGCAGACACGAACGCACTGGGCCACATCCTGCCGGTCATGTACTTTATTAGTAAAAACAACAGCACCACACTGAGCGTGTGCAACAGGACGTTGATTGCATGGTGCCCCCCCGAAGACAAACCAAATATTTGCCAATCAAGGATGTGTGATATTGTCGTTACCGGATGCCAGTTCGCCGAATGGCTATGTAAAAGAGCCCACTTGATATTTTCTTTTGTCAGCCCTCGATGAATCTCTTCACTATCTAAAACATAGATCGGATCGTCATAACCGACGAACCTGAAGGTGACCGCTTGACCATAAACCGCAACAGTTGCCAGTATGAGCAATAGAGCAATGATCTTCGTGCGATTCATGGTGTTTGTCTTTGATTATTGAAATGCTGCTCACTGTTGTGGCTGAAACTGCACTGAATAAATCGACAGGTCCACTGCCCGGCTTGAAATCCGATGTCACGAATCTAATTCAATCCAGCCTGGCCTGTTTGGATTGGCTCACTGACATAGTCGCGAGGATCGGTAACTTTACCGGTCAACGCACTGGCCGCAACAGTCAATGGTGACGCCAAAAAAACCCCTGCCTCTTTGTGCCCCATACGACCGGGGAAATTCCGATTGGTTGTTGAAATACAGGTCATCGGTTCGTTAAGGCGCGCAAATGTATCTGCCGGACCACCTAGACAGGCTGCGCAACTGGAAGGCCCCATCTGGCAACCGGCGCCCTCGAGCACTTGGTAGATCGACTTTTCGCCATCCTGCTTGGGTTGCCCACTGATGTTCAGGCGAAGCATATCGGCATGCACCTGCGTCGAACCGGGCACCACAAACGTCGGTATGACGACTTCATGCCCTTCGAGAATAGCCGCGGCAAAAATCATATCGGTAATCTTTCCGCCGGTGCAGGATCCGATGTACGCCCGATCGAGTTTCACCTCACGACAATTGTGAGCGCTATCCTTGTTGTCCGGACTATGGGGCTTGGCGACCAATGGTTCAAGGGTGCCCAGATCCCAATCGGACTCATAGCAAAATTCGGCGTCAGGATCATCCTCGTAAACTTGCCACTGATCGATATTGGATCGATTCCTTACATAGTCCAGCGTCTTGTCGTCCACATCGCAGATACCATTCTTGCCACCGGCTTCAATGGCCATATTGGTTAATGTCATTCGATCTTCCAGCGACAGGCTTAAAACACCTTCACCAGCGAAATACATGGTCTTATAGGTCGCACCACTCACACTGATCTGACCTATCACGGCTAAAATCAAATCCTTAGCAGTCAAAAAGGGTGGAATATGACCGTGAAAGTTGAATTTCATCGTGGGAGGAACCTTCATCCACGTTTTGCCCGTGCCAAGGGCAAACGCCGCGTCTGTATTGCCCACGCCGGTCG
>Ga0310125_10000823_pt1 | contig 15280 bp, 14 predicted proteins | sample CB11b_Tmax_Bot8__FD_203508 | JGI IMG/M metagenome (GOLD analysis project Ga0310125, IMG submission 203508) | Marine microbial communities from Western Arctic Ocean, Canada - CB11b_Tmax_Bot8 | ecosystem: Environmental > Aquatic > Marine > Oceanic | place: Canada: Western Arctic Ocean | collected... | reverse complement strand
CGAAGCCTACAAGCGGGCCATGGAATACGGCACGGAAAGGATTAAACTCGGCGAGTACGGGGAAAAGGTTCAGTCCAATTATGACTCGGGGTTTGAAAATTTCCTGTTACAGGCCATCCGCTGGTCATACCTGTACGGCGAGGAAACGGCCGCCTGGCGTTACTTCCAAGAGTGGCGAGAAAAATTCATCGACAAGCCGCATAATAAAACGAAAGTGAATATGACACTGCACCAGTTGATCGAACATGAGATGCGCGAAACCAAAGACATGTTCGTCAATGAGCAGCAGTTCATCGAGTCGCTCGTGCGGCGGGCATTTCTGTACGGCCTGTCCAAAGGTGACCAACAAATATTTGGCAAGTTCATGAGGTTGGCCCGCCTGGAATACGACCAATACCAGCAGTCGAAGCGAAAAACGAAAATTGCCGACCAGGATCGGATGCGATTATCGCCGTGGCGAGACCTGGTGGCGGGGGTGTACCTGCAGGTAATGAAAGACCCGAAACTTCACCTGTTAACGCGGATGCGACTGTGGCGACGGACCATGGCCTTTTCGCCCAACGGCGTTCTGCAACAGCGCACGTATGATCAGATTCGCCCGACCATCGTGATGCAAACCGAAGGGCGCGATCCGCCCATGGATGCCGCTAAACTACTGCCCGAACCGCCGGGAATGGACGAATACCGCAGCCAGTTGGCGGAAAAGCAAACGCAGAATCAACTCGACAAGCAGAAACAGCAACTATTGATCCAGCGGCAGTAACGCGGATAATCACATCTTTTCGACGCTGATGCGGGCAGTGGTGCTGTGAGTGTGGCCTGGCTTGAGGGCTACTGCGCAATGGCCGATATTGGCCGTCTCGATGCAGACCATGCCCGGCCACTCATCATCACCAAAATCGCCCATTGCCACCGATTTCTTCCACCAGGGATTCCAGACGACAGTCGAACGTGAGCCAGACTTGCTGTTAATGATGCGGCGACCCATTGGCGGATCCTCAAGCACACACTGCGCCTCGGTGTCCTGGTAAACACGGTCAGTCTCACCGGCGAACGTAACCGGACCATTGGGTTGCCGCTTGCGGATACCCCCATCGACTTTATCGAAAAACGTGGTGTTTTCCAGACCGTGAACGCTCACCTTCCGGACGTCGGAGACCATAAAATAGGTATGCAACGCCTGCTCGCAAGACAACTCGGTTTGCGTATCGTTGTGCAGTTCAAGGCTCATCGTCAACTCGTCGCCAACCGTCACAGTGAATCCAAGCTGAAATCCATGCGGCCACCATGCACGGGTACCTTCATCGCCAATCAACATAAACTTCAATTCCACTTTGCCGCCGTCGGTGCACCTGGCCGAAGTAACCTGCCACGGCCGCGTGCGGGCAAAACCGTGCAAAGGCGCATCAGGCATGTTTTCGTTGACGCCAAACCAGGGGAAACATATGGGAGTGCCGCCGCGAATGGGCCTACCACTATTGAAACTGCTTTGCTGACTGAGGAACAGCACCGATTCATGGCCGGCGGACTGGTAATGGGTAACGTGCGCCCCGTGCAGATACACGTGCGCCTCGGCGACCGGCGTGGCCACCACGATGCGGGGCAGACCACCGCGGCCGGCGTCAAACGCCACGGCATCGACAATGCCGAACCGCTCGTTCAACGTGTCAATAGATTGCCCTTCGCTCGTCATGGGGCCTTGTCAATGAGCGTGGCTTTGTGAATGTAATCCAGCTTGGAAAAATGGTTGTCGAGATAGACATTGCCTTCATGGTGAATTTTTCCCTGACTTGGCCTCTCGCCGTAACCGGCATACAGCGCATCGACCACTTCCATACCCTCGATCACTTCGCCGAAGGGAGAAAAACCATCACGATCAAGAAAAGAATTATCACCAAAGTTAATGAATAACTGCGTGGTGCGCGAGTGCGGACCTGACGTGGCAAAGGTGATCCTGCCGCGGGTATTGGATTGGCGAACTGGATCGTCGTCAATAGTTCGTTTGCGCCACTGGGCGGATACGGCCGGGTCACCGTTGATACCGAACTGGACCATAAAACCGCTAATCACCCGGAAGAAGCGGCAATCGTTGAAATACCCTTCCTCCACGAGGTGGCTAAATCGCCGGGCGCCCAGCGGCGCCCAGTCTTCATTGACGAGAACGGTAAAAGCGCCCTTGCTGGTTTCAAAGAGAACGTAAAAGGTCTTTTCAGTGGACTTGGGCTTACTGGCAGACGCCTTGACAGCGGATTTCACCTTGCTCACAGTGATCGCGGGCGGGTCACTTTGACTGCAGGCAAAGGCCAGCAGCGAGACCGCGACCAAGGACAAAGTGTTCCGGACACAATTGTGAAATTCGTACATTGTTACTGTTTCGTTCACTGCGTCGATATTGTATTCGAACCCAGGGCATACCACCACGATCAAGTGGAGCCAGCCAGCCGCCGAGTTGCGACATGGCACGGTTACCCCGAGCAGAGTGGACCTGCGGCTTGAGACTGACGCAACAGCCCATCAACTCAATGATCTTGTCCCTGTCGGGTTCGGGCCGCAAGGCGGGCATAACGTCTACCTCTCCTCCATCGAAAAGACAACTACGCAGTTCTCCGCGGGCCGTGAGGCGAAGGCGGTTGCACCTTTCACAGAACGGCTTGCTCATTGCGCTGATAAATCCGACGCGCCCCTTGGCGCCGGGCAGGTGAAAAACGCTGGCCGGCCCGACGCCGACCTCTGATTCCCGCCACACCGGCCCCAGCGGGCCATGACATTCTTCTATCCGCGCCTTGATGGCTGCATTGTCTACCGTGTAAAGATCAGCCTGATCAACAACACGCTGTCACCCAAGGGCATGTATTCGATGAAACGCACAGTCCAAGGCTTATCGATGGTAAGGGCTGCGAAGTCGGCCACCTCGTCGTCATTGACACCGCCCATAACCACTACGTTTATCTTGATATTGTAAAAACCTACATCGGTCGCAACATCGAGACCTCGCCACAGCGTGTCCAAGGCATCGGGGGCACAACGCCCTCCGGTGATGTGGGAAAAGCGTTCGGGTATGAGCGAATCACAACTGACAGTCAGGCGGTCTAGACCCGCTACACGCAGGCCGTGAGCCATGTCCGGCAACCGCAGTCCGTTGGTGGTCATGGACAGGTCTTGCGGGCGCAAGGCCGCAAGACCTTCGATAATCTCCATCAGGTCACCGCGAATGGTCGGCTCACCACCGGTAATCTTAAAGTGGCTGACGCCTACTAAAGCCGCCGCCTCGGCGATGGCGATAATATCCTTGGATGCAAGCAGGTCGTTGCGGTCAAAATAAGCCACCCCGTCGTCTGGCATGCAATAGACGCACCTCAGGTTGCACCGGTCGGTGATACTTAGTCGCAGCAGGCGCACCGCATCAAGGCTGCGGGGGCCCCGGGCAAAACTGGGTCGAACCGGGCCAGGGTCGAGAACGGGCAGCAAAGTCGTCATGGCTGCATTAATAGGCTAGCGCAACCGATATGAAAGTGCCATAGAACCAGGGGGCTCGAGCAAACGTAGCGACAGCATTGGTCCGTTTAAACGGGTATTGATAAAGTGTAAGGCAACCATGTATGAGTTGATCTGCCCATCGTGCGAACACGTGCAAACTTGCTCCTTCGTTCGCATTGGAGCGGCGGTCACATGCCCATCCTGCAAACATCAGTTCCGCATTGAAAACAAGCACACCCGTCGCATCGTGGCCAATAACGATCAAGACGAACAGAATCTGGCCATGCCACAAACCCTTGCACAAGAAAATACACCTGTGACTGGTACTGCTGGCGCACCTCAACAGGCGACAGCCGAAGAAGCACCACCGCGATCATCATTGTGGTGCTGATTGTCATGGTGATCGCGCTGAGTATACTGCGGCATCGACGCCAGGTAACACCGCAGCCGACCATGGCCAATCCACTTGTGGGGTCCAACAAAATGCCGTAAGCGTTTCGGCAATCGACGGCAACTTCTGGCAGCAACCCAATGTTCTTCCCCATTAACACCGACCGACGTTTACACGCCATGCCTTGGGTCAACTATGCGTTGATCGCTTTGAATGTGCTGATCTTCGTCGCCACCAACCAGCAAATCGCCCAAGCAGCGAGAATGCAAATGCCCGGCGTACCGCATGAGGTGATGGCCCAATATTTTCCCGTCACCGCATACTATCTTTTTCCGCTGGAAGCGAGCCTGAAGCAATTTATCAGCTACCAGTTCCTGCACGGCGGGCTTATGCACCTGGCCAGCAACATGCTGTTTCTGTTTGTGTTCGGCAACCACGTCGAAGACCGGCTGGGCAAGCTAGGCTACTTGGCCTTTTACATTGCCGGCGGGGTGGTGGCGGGGATAGGTCATTGCGTGGTTTCCGACACGGCCGTACTCGGCGCCAGCGGATCGGTGGCTGCGGTGACCGGGGCATACCTGGTGCTGTTTCCACTCAGCAACGTGACTATTGTGTATTGGTTTATTTTCATAGGCTCATTTGAAATCTCGAGCATCATGTTGATCCTGTTTCAGATCGGCCAAAACATTGTGAATCATTTTTACGGCGTAAAGGGCGTGGCCTACATGGCCCACCTAGCGGGCTACGCCTACGGGATTGCCATCGGGATGGGCCTGTTGTGGACGCGACTGCTGTCCCGTGAACCATACGACCTGCTGACGATGCTCAAACAACGCCGTCGAAAATCGCAGTTCCGTAAAATGGCACGTAGCGGTAACCAGCCGTGGGACCACAGCCGCCCCGAACCGCAGCCCAAACGCCAACAAGAAGAACCCAATAATGCCGCACCGCAGAAACTTACTCAACTGCGCAACGACATCTGTCGTGCCCTGGAACAACACAACCTAGGGTATGCCGTCAAGCTGTACGACCGACTTCTGGAGATCGACGATGGGCAGGTCATGGCCGAGCAGCAGCAACTGGACATCTCCAACCAACTGATGAGCGAGGGACGCTACGATCACGCGGCGCAGGCCTACGAGCTTTTCCTTAATACCTTCAAGGGCTATACGCAGCGGGAGCAGGTCGAGTTGATTCTGGGCATGATCTACGTGAAATATCTCGATCAGCGCCAGCGTGGCCGGGAACTGTTGACCGCGGCGCTTTCCAAGTTACGCGACAGCGAGCACCGCACCCTGGCGGAAAACCTGCTCAAAGAGACCGGCTAGATACCGCTCATTTGCCCCTTGTAATCCACTCTCTACAATGCCCCTCCCTAACGTGGGAGTCACGGGCATGGGTGATAAAAAACTGGTAAAAATCGGCTTTGTCGGTTGTGGCTTTATGGGACAATTGGCACATCTGGAAAAATATTGGAAACTGCCCGGCGTTGAGTTGACCGCGTTGGCTGAGGGGCGCCGCCAAACCGCGGAACTGGTGGCGCGGACCTACGGCTTCAAAAAAGTTTACCCCGATCACGTCACCATGCTGCGCGAGTCAGACGTGGACGCCGTGGTCGCCATTGCACCGTTCGGCCTTAACGCCGCCCTGGTGACGGATATTCTCAATGCCGGCAAGCACGTGCTGACGGAAAAAGCCATGGTAACCACTTACACCAAGGCTCAGGAACTGGTCGCCCTGGCGCAAAGCAAGAAGCTGGTTTACCAGGTCGGCTACATGAAGCGATTCGACCCGGGCGTGCAATGGGCCAAACAGCAACTGGCCAAGTGGGTCGAAAGCGAAGAATTTGGACCGATGCAGCTTTTTCGCATCTGGTGCGGTGGCGGAGCCTGGGGCTGGTTCAACAAGCCGCCGCTCGATGCCGGTGACGAGCCTGTGGATTATGGCCTGCCCGGCGAACAGATGCCTCACTGGATGAACGAAACCGCACGCACTGCCCTGGGCAGCTGGCTTAACTATTGCAGCCATCAGACCAGCCTGACGCGTTACGTCACCGGCTGGGATTTTGAGCTTGAATCCGCCAAACGCTTCGGGCGCAGCCGGTTCATCAACGGCCGCTTCCCCGGCCGCGACACGCACCTGTTTATGGATTTCGCCTGGTTTGAGCCCAACACATGGGACGAGGGCTTTGAAGCCAAGTTCGAGCGGGCCAAGATCACCGTGAACATGCCTTCGCCCCTAGCGCCGCAACGCACAGCCAAGGTGGTTGCCTTCGAACACAAGCCCGAAACGGTCGGACATAACCTTGAGCCGGTGTTGCCCCAGGAGGACGGCTTTGCCCGCCAGGCACAGCACTTTATCGCTGCCGTGCGCGGCGAGGAAGAGCCAATTTCACCAGCAAGGGAAGCAGCCAAGGAAGTCCAATTCGCAGAATCAGTAGCCAGACACTTCATGGAGCAGGAATCCAGCGATGAAAACTGAACAATTGGCAATCAACTCAACCAGCACCCGCCAGGCACCCATCGATGAAGCGATCAGGGCCTACGCCGATGTGGGTTTTAAAAATGTCGAGATCCAGATGCCGCAACTCAAGGACTGGCTCAAGCAGGGGCACAGTATCGATGAGTTTGCTTCGTTGCTGGACAAACTGGGGATGAACTTTATTGGCGGGCTGGAAACGGTCATCGTCGCGTTCGCCGAACCGGCGGTGTGCAAAGAACATCACGACATCCACATCGAAAACGCCAAGATCATGGCCGATCTGGGCGGTGGCGTCATGGTCATGGGCGCCGACGGGCCCGACGAGGGTGCTGACGTGTTTCCCGCGTTTGAAAAAACCGGCAAGGCCTGCGCTGACTTGGCAGAAGAAATCGACCCGTCCGTGACGTTGGCGATAGAATTCAACTGGTCGGTGTACGTGCTGAGCCTGCGCAGCGTCAAGCGTGTGGTGGACGCGGCCGACCATCCACGCGTCGGCATTCTATTTGACCCGGCCCATTACTTTTGCACGACGAGCAAGATGGAAGACCTGACCCCCGATACGGTGGCCAAGATCCTGCACGTGCACGCCGATGACATGCAAGACAAGCCCGGTGAGCATTCGCACTGCAACGCCGACCGCGCCCTGCCGGGACAGGGTTCGATGGACCTGCCCCTGCTTTTAGGACGTATCGAAGAGTACGGTTACAAGGGTTACTTCTCGATCGAAATGTTCAGCAAGGATCTGAACGCTCTTCCGGCCAAGGAAGCTGCCAAGCTCATGTACGACTCGATGCTTTGGCTGCAGGACGCCGTTTAGACGACACTGTCTTTGGGCGGACCAATGATCGGCCGCAATTGCTGGCCGTGCTGATCGAGCAGTTGTTGAGCCACTCGGCCATCAACACTACGCCTTGCCATCACCAGCGCAAGTTTGACCCGACCCTCGGCTTTTTCAAGCAATGCCCTAGCCTCTTGCCGCGACAGGTCACATTGCTCGCTGAGAATACGCAAAGCTCGGTCAATGAGTTTGGCGTTGGTGGCCCGCAGATCCACCATCAGATTACCCCATGCCTTGCCCAACTGAGCCATCACTGTCGTGGTAATCATGTTCAGAGTGAGCTTGGTGGCGGTTCCGGCCTTGAGACGGGTCGATCCGGTGAGAATTTCAGGACCAACGTGCAGTTGAATGATGTGATCTGTGGCCACATTTTCAGTATCGGCATCGACACAACATACCAGGGCAGTTGTAGCACACCGCTGCCTAGCCAAACAGACCGCGCCCAATACATATGGCGTGGTCCCACCGGCAGCAATACCCACAACCGTGTCATTGCTGCCAATGCACAACCGCTCAAGTTCATCGCGTGCGCCGTCAACATCATCTTCACAACCTTCGCTGGATCGGCGCAGCGATGTGTCGCCGCCGGCAATAATACCCACGACGGTGTCGGGGTCACAATGAAACGTGGGCGGACATTCGCTAGCGTCGAGTACGCCCAGTCGCCCTGACGTACCCGCGCCCACGTAAATCAACCGTCCGCCCCGCCGCACCGCGGAAACCACCGACTCGACCAGTTTCTCAATAGCAGGCAACGCGGCACGCACTGCACCGGCGAGTGCGACGTCTTGATCGTTGATCAACACAAGCGTCTGTTTGACCGAAAGGGTATCCAGATCGGCCGAAGCGTCGAGACGCTTTTCGGTTAACAGACGGCTGCGATCAGGTGGATTATTGTGCTTGTTGTTCATTTTAATTTATGCGATTGCGCTTTAACCCAAATCAAGGATATACCCATGTACCGGCAACGCCAGGCTGCTTCGCACCCGTGACCCGTCCCAGCGTGGCAGGTATGCCATCCTGCGACAGGGCGCCCAAGACCGCTACGCATAATGCCTCACGCACTTCGACTGTGATGCCCAGTTCGTCACTTAACACCACGTTACATGAAGTTGGTAGCTGCACTTTGATGGCATCCACCAAGGTCGGGTTCCTTGCACCACCGCCTGCGAGAACCAGTTCCCCTTGGCTAGGCAGATCTGGCATGGCTTCGAGCACAAGGCGGCCTACCGCGTGCACGGCCGATGCCACGGCATCAACCCCACTAATCTTGCAATGCTCCAGCAGGTCGATGATCCACTGTTGATCAAAATCCTCTCGCCCGGTTGAGCGTGGCCGCTCGCGGCCAAAGAATGGAGCTTGCAGCATCAAGTCAAACAGCCTATTACTGCCGCAGCCCTGCGACGATATCGTACCGTCCCGGTCTATTCGCTGGTCTGGAAAAAACCTGCGCACCACCGCGTCTATCAACAGGTTGCATGGGCCGATATCCTCGCCGGTCACGTCGGCCGGCACACAGTGCGGCGGCAGGTCAGTTACGTTACAAATCCCGCCAAGATTCACGATACGCCGATGGCGATCGCCTCGGCGATAGAGCACCCAGTCGGCCAGTGGCGTGATCGGCGCCCCCTGCCCGGCGGCGATGAGGTCAGCTTGGCGCAGGTCATAGCAAACAGGTACGTTTAGCCGGCGAACAACCGGCCAAGGATCGAATATCTGCCAGCTCAACTGTTCGTCCGGGCCGTGCCAGATGGTCTGCCCGTGAGCAACAACGAGGTCGAGCTCGGTGCCCTTACACAACCTGGCAATCGCATCAGCATGAACCTTGCCGAGTTGTCGCGCACCGCGCAGGTAATCGATGGGTGCCGCGGGTTGCCCTGTGGCCAAATACTGGAACGTGTCAGTCAGTTCGCCCAACGCTTCGTGAATCGTGCCGACACATTCGGCTGTGATATCCAAACCGCTGCCGGTGACTTTGGCCAACACCACGTCAAGCCCATCAAGGCTGGTGCCCGTCATGCACCCGGCGATCCATCTTGTGCGGACGGCGCTCATGTGGACGATAAGCATACGACATGCAGGGACAAACAGTTAGCCAAGTTTATTTCAACCGCCGTATGGCGGCGCTGGTGGGGCTCGGCTTCGCCGCCGGACTACCGTCGGCATACCGGTTACTCGGCTCGTCACTGCAGGCGTGGCTGGGCAAGTACGACTATGACATTCGCCAGATAGGCATGCTCAGCCTAGTGACCTTGCCGATCGCCTTTAACTTTGTGTGGGCACCTTTATTGGATCGGTATGCGCCGCCAGTTTTTTCGCACCTGGGCAGGCGGCGTGGGTGGTTGATGACCATCCAACTCATACTGATCCTGGCAATAATCTCCATAGCGATGACCGGCCCCACAGGCAAAGGTGATTCACTTTTACCGCTGGTGTATGCGGCCTTGTTCACAGCTTTCCTGGTTGCCAGCCACGATGTGGTGGCTGACGCGTATCGGACCGACGTACTGGGCAAGGCGGAACTGGGTGCCGGTGCGGCCGTATTTGTCAACGGATACCGGATCGGCATGCTGGCTGCAGGGGGCGGGGCACTGCTTCTATCGGATTACATGCAATGGCGATGGGTATACATGGTATTGGCCGGACTGATGGGTGTGGGGATATTGGTCACCTGCCTGGCCCCCAAGGTTCCGGGGCAGAGCCTAAAACCAAATACGTTAACCGCCGCTGTCGTCGATCCGATCGTGGACTTTGTTCAACGCAAGAAATGGGCTGCCTTGGCCGTACTTGTGTTTGTCGTGCTGTTTAAATTGCCTGACTCCATGGCACGTGCGATGACGATACCGCTTCTGCAAACACATTTAAAATTCAACCTGCAAGAAATAGCTCTGGTCCGCGAATGGATGGGCCTTACGATACTCATCATCGGCGCATTTGCCGGCGGAGCCATCACTGCGAAGATCGGCGTAAAGCGGTCGCTGTGGCTTTTCGGCACCTTGCAGGCGTTAAGCAACGCGGGTTTTCTGTTACTTACCATTTACGACAAGCATCTGGGGTTGCTCGCAGTCGTAGTTTGCGTAGAAAACTTCTGCGCAGGCCTGGTGGCAGCAGGTTTCATGGCATTTTTGATGGGCCAGTGCAACCGGCGCTACTCGGCCACGCAATATGCATTGTTCACCAGCCTGATGTTTGGTGCTGACTCTATTTTAGGCGCGGGCACCGGGTTTCTGGTCCAGGATATGGGATTCACATCGTTCTTTTGGATAACAATAATGGCCAGCATGCCCGGCATGGTAATGCTGATCTTTATAGGGCCAATCGCCGGGAGGCGTGATCGTGGGTTTGATGGTCCATGATCATGCGTGGCGATGCCTGGGTCAATGAATGTTTTGGTCAACGGTGTGCTTGGCCCCAATGGGACTAAGTGGCTCACTGGCATTGGAACTGAGCAGTGAGTAGGGGCTGCCTTCGCAGCGTGCGACATACTTCACGCCGTTGGCGATCACCTTTTGAATTTCCGGGTTGTGGAAGATGGGAAATGTTTCATGCCCGGGTCGAAAGTAGAAGACGTGCCCCTTACCGCGCCGCCAGCAACAGCCGGAGCGAAACACTTCACCACCCTCGAACCAACTGATAAAAACCAGCTCATCCGGTTCGGGAATGTCGAAAAGTTCCCCATACATCTCGGTGTGTTCCAGTTCGATGTATTTGCCGATCCCGTCAGCAATGGGGTGACCAGGACTAACGCACCAGAGACGCTCTTTTTCGGCCGCCTCGCGCCATTGCAGGCCACCACTGGTACCCATCAGCTTCCGGAAAATCTTTGAAGTGTGTGCCGAGTGCAACGCGACAAAGCCCATACCTCCAAGGACGTGCTCGTGAACTTTTTCCACAATGTCATCGCGGACCTCGAGATACCCGCCATGGCTCCACCAGATAAGCACATCGGTGTCATTGAGTACCTCGTCGGTCAAACCGTGATCAGGTTCATCTTGCGTGGCGGTGCGGACCGTGGCGTCATCACCCAGTTGGTCACGCAATGCGCCCGCAATCGTGCTATGTATACCCTCGGGGTAGATGGCTTTGACCGCCTGATTCGATCGCTCATGGCGAAACTCGTTCCAGACGGTAATACGGATGGGTAATAGTCGACTGGCCATGGTGATTGGGTCTCCCTGTCAATACAAAAGGTGATTATTGTGCTGTTTATCCGTTCGCATCACGCCAAAACAATGTCATAATGGTATAGATTGTCGTCATTGTATCGGTTGTCGTCATTGTATCGGTTGTCGTCATTGTATCGATCTGTCGTATGAACCCGAATTTCCCGGTATGAAATAGGCCCAAATCGACACAAGTCGTTATGAAAAAACAGGTTGTGGTGGAAGCCATTAGAATCCGGTAATAAATAACGCCAATCCAACCACAAGCCATTGCTTTTCACAGGAAATGCATTAGAGTTTAAGGCACGTGGAGGATTCTGAGAAGAGGTAGAAGGCTTCTTCATAGTTAGGTGACCCAGGCCAAGGAAGGCGACGGTATGTGTGCGCGTTTTGCGCGTAATGCGCGAGGTACGAGGTAGAGGAGGAGTTATACATGTCAAAATGGCATTATTGTGTGATCGTTGCGCTTAGTTTCGTTGGCATCTGCCATGCGGCACCGGTCTTTGTTGAAACGACGGCATGGGATTTTGACAACCTGCTTGGTGGCCAGGCCGTCGCTGTCAATGCGCCGCTGGTCAGTAGTTATGACAGTGGCGACGGCTACCTCACATTTGACGTAACCAGCCAGGCCTTCCATGTAAGTTACAACGATGGTTCAGGCGACTACCTGTATCTCTACCAGATAAACAACACCGGCGGAGTAGGTTCACAGTCTATCACGCGCTTTACGGCCAATCCGTACTTAGGAGCCACCGTCACGGATGACATAGGCTATCTGAACGCCAATCTCCCCGGTGGTTTCCTGATGGGCGATCAGATCCCGCTGTGGGCCGATGTCGATGCCGATTCCGGGCCGACGATCGGGTTCAATTTTCCCGTGGGCAATCCGTACTACGGCATACCCGATGCCTTCATTCAACCGGGCCAAAGCAGCAGTGTGCTGTTTGTCGCGAGCACTGGACAGCCGACAATCTTACTAGGAAGTATCATAAATGGCCTAGTCGCCACTATTCCGGTTTATGGCCCGAACGGCGAGGTAGATATTCCTGAGCCCTCCACGATCCTGCTGTTGAGCTTGGGTGGCCTGACGTTGCTTCGCAGAGGCAGGAAAGCGGCAAGATGATGAAAACGAAAGCCATCTGGGATTTTCCATTTAGGCTGCCACCGCTCGAATAACACCACGATGCCCACGCGTTGCCCCGCCCCTTCCCGCAAGTCCGTTCTGCTGTTTTTCTGCCCAAGCTAAGTGTCTGAATCGTAACCTCATGTTTTAGGGGGGGGTAAAGCATGCCCTTGGGATACAACCAGGTATTGGGAGAGATGGCCAAGCCTGAGGCGATGCGTCCGCACCGGGTAGGGTTAGCCAGTTGGCCGACGTCCAGGGAAGAAGCCAGAACACGTAGCCTCGAAGCGTTGCTGGCGCATACGGCCGGGTCCGGCTATGAGGGCACGGAATGGTCTCCCGTGACGGTCAGTCGGTATTTCCCCGGCGATTCGCCCCCCGTCATGGCCCGCAAGGCTAGGCGGGCGATTGAGCGGTCGGGTCTGGTGAATTTCGGTTCGGCGTTGCATTTTCAAGATGGCATGTTGCGCCAAAATGGTTGGCAGCAGACCGTGATCGACCAGTTTAAATTGACGCAGGACATGGGCGGCGAATATGCGACAGTGCAGTTTTTCCTGCTTGAAGATTACCTCAACACCGGTGGGGCCTATCGCGAGGACGAGGCCTATCTTCGTTGGTGTGCCGATCGCGTCACTGCCATGCGCGGCGCGGCCTGGGAAATGGGGCTGAACTTTTATCTGGAAGTACACATCGACCGTATCACGGAAGATCCGGCCGCATGCTGTCGCATCCTGGAGTTAGCCAGTTGCGAACTCAACGGCGACCTGTCGCACCTGCTCTACCGCGGTATCACCCGCGGCCAATACGCGCAGAAGATTCTCAAGCACGTCAACCACACCCATGTACGCCTGGCACGGGTGCACGGTGACCTATCGGCAGCGGCGGACGACCCGGCGGCAGACTGGGCAAACGGCGGCGTGACCTGGCAGATATTTGAACTGATGAAACCAGTGCTGGCCACGGGACTGTCGTCAAGGGCGATCCTCGGCGAAACTGGCATGATGCACCTGGTCACCGACACGCTGACACAGGATGCGGCCCTGGTGCCGCTGTATCGCGCCATGGCCCGTTTCGCCGACGCCGGGGCACAGGGCATAGCCATAAAGGTTAACAACCCGGAAGATCTCAAACCTTGGGGATAAGCCCACCACCGCGTCTTGGCCGCCCTGCGATCCAGACAAGCGGTTAGAATTGGTACATGTCCATTGCAGACCAGAGGCGACAGTACGGCCAACAAAGTTTCAAGGAAACCGAAGCCGACCGCGATCCGATCGCGCAGTTTCGCATCTGGCTAAACGAAGCGGAGAAAGCGCAACTGATCGACGCGACCTCGATGACCCTGGTCACGGCAACCCGTGACGGTCGGCCCTCCGCCCGCGTTATGCTGCTCAAGGACGTGGGAGAGCAGGGTTTTGTCTTTTACAGCAACTACGGCAGCCGCAAGGGTCTGGAACTGGCGGAAAACCCACAGGCGTCGTTGGTGTTTTACTGGTATCCGTTCAGCAGGCAAGTGCGGATCGAGGGGACTGTGGAAAAACTGTCACGCCAGCAGAGCCAGATATATTTCAATTCTCGGCCACGAGAAAGCCAGATCAGCGCGTTGGCATCACGCCAGAGCCGGGTCATCGAAAGTCGCCAGGTGTTGGAAACCGAATCGCAGCGACTGCGCGACAAGTATGCCGGCCAACAAGTGCCGTTACCTGATGATTGGGGCGGGTATATACTCAAACCGCGGGTGATCGAGTTCTGGCAGGGTCGGGACAACCGCATGCACGACCGGCTGTGCTACACCCTTCAATCCGACAGCCAATGGCACATCAAACGGCTGGCACCCTAGCCTTTTTCTCACCCGTGCCGGCTACTTCGCGGCCGCGTAGTTCTCGCTGACCTGCCCCCAGTTGATGACATCGAAGAAGGCTTTGATATAGTCCGGCCGACGGTTCTGGTAATTGAGGTAGTACGCGTGCTCCCAGACGTCGAGCCCCAGGATGGGCGTACAGGGACATCCCACAATACCGTTGCCCATGCGTGGATTGTCCTGATTGGGTGTTGAGCAGACACACAACTTGCCGCCGTTAACGCCGAGCCAGGCCCAGCCTGAACCGAAGCGGGTGGCGCCTGCCTTGGAGAAATCTTCCTTGAACTTATCTAAACCGCCCAGGTCCCTGTCAATCGCCGCGGCCAAGTCGCCTACAGGTGCCCCACCACCACCCTTGCCGGGGCTGGAAAGAATCTTCCAGAACAATGAATGGTTGGCGTGTCCACCCCCATTGTTACGCACAGCGCCACGCTTGGCCTCGGGAACCTTCGACAGGTCACTAATCAGTTCATTGATGCAGTCCGGCACGCTCAACCCTTCGACGGCCGCGTTGAGATTGGTCACGTAAGCGTTGTGGTGCTTGCCGTGATGAATCTGCATCGTCGTTTCATCGATGACCGGTTCAAGTGCATTGTGTGCATAAGGCAGATCGGGCAATGTGTAGGCCATGATACCTCCTAGTGGTTATAGCGGTTAAAGCCTGTTCCCATGGCAACACCGCCAAATTTGCTACCGTTAAACTGACCCTCACCCAAAAGGGCACGGAATCCCTAGTAACAGGTTGTTACCCCTGAACGTCACCTACCCCCAGACCGGACAGGCGGCCATATTACGGCCAGTTATAGGGCTGTCAAGACCCCAACCCACGACTTAACCTAAAATTGTAACAGTTGACTTGAACATTGTTTGAAAAGCATGAAACAAAAGTTTGTTGCTGGCTCCAATGGCTAGTCGATCATTAACCATTAGAAAAAAAGAGAGTGTCCGA
>Ga0310125_10000821_pt1 | contig 15300 bp, 10 predicted proteins | sample CB11b_Tmax_Bot8__FD_203508 | JGI IMG/M metagenome (GOLD analysis project Ga0310125, IMG submission 203508) | Marine microbial communities from Western Arctic Ocean, Canada - CB11b_Tmax_Bot8 | ecosystem: Environmental > Aquatic > Marine > Oceanic | place: Canada: Western Arctic Ocean | collected... | reverse complement strand
AGTCGGATGTCGACCGTCTGGATGGCACCCGCGTCGATCTTGTCGATCTCAACACCCGCCTGCGGAACGTCCCGGCGAGGATCTCGGTCGTTTGACGCGAGCAACATCACGTTGAAGTCCTTGCGGATCTTGCGGGTGCTGTTGTTGCGGAACCAGACACGGTAGCGAGGTCCGAGTTTCTGCTCGGAGTGCCCCGCGTCGACAAAGCGGACGGCCAGCAGCTGCAGGTCACGATCCTCGACCTCGACCACCGGCACGTCGACCCAGGTGCCGCTGACGACGACCGGCAGAGTGATCCAGACCGGGTAGTTCCAGGGGGACCAGGGACTGCAGGGGCCGCAGACGATCGGGCGACAGAAGATCGGACGTGGGTCATAGACCGGGTTGCAGCGATCCCACCAGCTCCAGGAGACCCAGGGGCTCCAGTGAGGCATCCAGGAGTGGGAGGGGTAGCAGGAGGGTCCTGCGTACCAGCTGCCGAAGTGGAGGTCGATGAAACTGCTGTGCACGTGGCCGTGGTGGATCCGCGAGTGCCAGCCGCCGTGGCGGCTGAGCGAACGGGACAGGTGCAGCCGGCGGGCGACGTCGCCGTGTCGAGACATCTCGAACTGACGCTTGAAGTCGAGCTTGCGGCCGATACGCGATTCGGACAGGTTCTGCAGCTTGCCAGACTTCAGGCGGTCGGCGAAGGTGTTCCGACCGGCGGCAGAGCCGACCTTGCCCCTGGGGGCACGGATCTTGCCGTTCTTTTCGACGATCGACACCGGGGCCGGTCGCTTGGCGGAGGTGTTGCCCTTGGGCCTGAGGCCAGGAACCGCCGAGGAGCTCTTCGGGCGGAGCGGGGTGCTGGAGGTCCCGGTGCGAGATCGGATGCGTGAGAAGATGTTCCCGCGGCTCCTGGGCTTGGGCGAGGTGGTCCCCGTCTTGCCGCGAAGTGACGACTTGGAGGGGACGCTCGACCTGGTGCCCGAAGGCAGCGGACGAGTTGAGGGCTTGGGACCCTTCGGTCTCTCCGGCCGGGTCGTGCGAACGCCTCGCTTGGAGTTCGAAGCCGGCAGGCGGATGCCCGAGGAGCCCCTGGGATTGGGGGCGGTGGGCCGGCTGATTCGGCCCGAGGCACCTCGCGACGGAATCCGAATCGAGGGCGCCTTCGAAGTGCGTGCGGTGGCCGTGGGGCGACTCGAGGAACGAGACGAAATGGACGACTTCGAAGCACGCGAGGGGGCTCGCGACGTGCCGCTGCGACTCGAACGACTCGGAACTCGAACCGTCGGCCGGGACGTGCTGCGCGAGGTCGAGGCGCGCGATGACGGGCGGGAGGAGGGGCGGGAGGTGGAGCGGGAGGTGGAGCGGGAGGTGGAGCGGGAGGACGAGGAACGGCTCGAAGGTCGTGAGGACCGGGAAGTGGCCGGAGGCTTCGACGACTTGCTTGAGGACGACGTGCGTTTCGAGGAACTGGACGGGCGGTCCTTCGCCTCGGTGAGTGTCGTGCCCAACAGCAGGGCCAGACAGGCCACGTACGCCATGAAGCCACCGGGCTTCATGGGCCGGAAGTTCAGGGGTCTCGGGGAGGTTGGCTTGAGGTGTGACATGATCGCGTCCTTTCGCTCTTGATGGTCCTACTGCTGTGCTGTCCGTGAACCATAAGAGCGGATAACGTGCCGTTTCAGAGGATTGGGTACCAACCGGATCGACAGTATGACATAACTCAATGCAAATAGCATAGTTACGACTGTGTTGATGAGACGATCGAAACCAGAGGATCACTCGATGAGTGTCACAGAGTGACGTCGAGATGATTCAGTGTGCGACGACGTGTCGTCAATGTGGGTACGGTCGCCGGTCGAGAGGGGGCGGTGTTTGTGAATTCGTCTAGGCAGGAAACAGGGCGATTGGTAGAGTCCGGCGGCTTTTGTGGCCAGTGAGTACGATTCTGCCACGAGGTGACGTGATGGTCGGGCAGTGGACGTCCCGTGTGTGTGTGTTGAGTCTGACTGCGTCGTTGCTGTGGACATCGGGTTGCTTCAGCGAGTCGTCCGAGCAGGTGACGTTCGACGAAGACGACGTGATTCTGAACGGTGACCTGACCACGGTGGGCGGTTCGAGTTCCCTGGATGGGGCACCGAATTCTGAGCCAGGCCAGCTCCTCAGCGGCCTGTCCGAGCCGGCGGTGCATGCGCTGGTGAAGCGTGTCACTCAGACCCTGACGCAATCGTCACCGGATGGGTTGGAGACCAGCCAGGCCCAGTTGTCGTGTTGGTTCGAGGTTCGAGTTGAGCCTCTTGGTGAGGGCGACTCGAGCTACCGGGTGACCTATCAGCGGATCAGTTATTCTCACACGCTGCCCGGTGAGAGCCTGCGTTATGACACAAGCGAGACGTCGTCTCCGGTGCCTCCCACGCTGGCTCACCTGCAGGCTCTCTCGCGAAGCGGTTTTGCATTCTGCACCAGGGGTGGCGGGACATCGATTGAGTTGACCGAGGTGCCGGCGTCTGTGTTTGACGGCGACCTGAAGGGAGCCGCGGCGGCCGAGTTCGTTTCGGACCAGATCGGGTTGGTGCTGTTGGGAAAGGGTACCACCGCAGCCACCACCGCAGCTCCCATTGCCCAGACGCGTCACATCGAGTCCCCGGTCCCGATGAATGTCAGCACCCGATATTCGATCAAGGCGACTGGCCAGGGCACGGTGACGCTGGACATGCTCGGCAGCGTGTCGTCTCCACAGGAAGCCACCCGGGTCCAGTTGCTGGGCGGTTCGGCGTCGGTGAAACTGGGCGGAGGCCACGCATTCGGCGAGTTGACCATCGACACCTCAAGCGGTGTGACGACACATGCCGACTGGAACCGTTACATCGAGATCAGCCTGCGAACCGAGTCGGCCGAGCGGATCGATCAGCGGAAGCACGAGATGGTGACGATTCGGGTTGCCGGCAGTGCTGCCGAGCCGCCTCCGATCGCTGCGGGTCTGGGGCAGCCGGCCGCGGCACCGGCCCAACCGGTCGGCGTGGGCCGTTAGCGGCTGCCAGGTTCGAGGTGTCCGCAGACCTCGGGGTTGACCACGTGCTCGGGCAGTCGACCGCTGAGTACGTCGGCGACCTGCTGGGCCGTGCGTCGCCTGAGTTCTTCAACGGATTCCTGCGACAGGAACCCGGCGTGCGGTGTGGCGATGACGCGGGGGTCGGCGAAGAGCGGTTCGCTGAGATCGGGGGGTTCGGGGTCAAAGACATCCAGCGCCAGGCCACCCAGCTGGTCCTGTTCGAGTGCTTGCCAGGCGGCGTGGTGATCGATCAGTCCTCCACGCGAGGTATTGATCAGCACGGCGTGATCGGGCATCCATCCCAGTCTGAGCGGATTGAGCAGGTGTTGGGTGTGCGGGGAGAGCGGGCAGTGGAGCGAGACGACGTCGCTTGAGCGGAGGAGTTCTTCGAGTCCGAGCATGGGGCAGCCGGTCTGGTGGTCGTCGCCCGAGGGCGTACTGGCCACGACCTCTAGGCCCAGGGCACGTGCCCGCGGGACCACGGCCTGGGCGATGCGTCCCAGTCCGACGAGGCCCAGTTGCAGTCCACCTAGTCGCCTGGCGGTGGGTCCAGCGGCCAGGTCGTATCGTCCCTGCTTGGTCTGGACGTGGTAGAAGGCGATCTTGCGGAGTGCAGCCAGGAGCAGTGCGATGGTGTGGTCTGCCACCTCGGGGATGCAGTAATCGGGCACAAACGTGACCGGGATGCCTCGTTCGGTGCAGGCCTCGATGGGGATGTTGTCGAGCCCGATGCCGAAACGGGCGACGATGCGGCACCGTGGTGAGGCGGCAACGACGGCGGGAGTGACCTGGGCCCAGCAGGCGGCGATGGCATCGACGTCGGCGGCCAACTCGACCAGTGTCGCCTCATCAGCGGCACCCGGCTCGATCACCTCCGCCCCGACCTCGGCCAACACCTGCTGCTCGATCACACAGTCCGGCCACGCTCGGTCGGTGATCAGCACTCGAAAGCCGTCGCCCATCGAGTCGACCTAGGAATTGGTCGCGGCGAGTTCGGCCATGCGGATGGCCGGTTCGACCACCCGTCCCCAGTTCTCTCGCAGGTAGTCGTCGGGCCCGCCCTTCTGGGCAACCGCGTGAGCCACGTCGACGGTCTTGATCATCTCGATCGCATCCCACGGGCAGACCAGCAATTCGTAGGGGTCGGACCGCTTGGTCGGAATGTGCACACAGATCTCGCAGCCGACGCATCGTTCGACGTCGATTTCGCACCAGGTCTGCAGCACCGAGATGGACGAGCCGGGGACCTTGTAGATGCAGTCGACCGGGCAGACTTCCAGGCACGCCTCACAACCGGTGCAGTTGTCGGCGTTGATGATTGCCACTTCCTTGGGCAGTTTCTTTCGTGCACCGGTCTTCGCCATGCCTGCAATCCGTTGGAAATCATCGTCTGCGAGTATCGGACGCCCGTGAGCACAAGCCGCTCGGAACGCTGCCATTGTGCCGGTTGGTCCAAGAGTCGGCAACCCAGCTTTTGTTTCCTCGCGTCACCGGCTCGCCTCTCGTCTTTACCCCCTCGGCAGTCGTCACTAGAATCCCGCCCCGCTCTCCTACGCTTGTGACCTCTCCACTCTCACCCTGCACCTGCCCCTCCCCGCCTCACCCCTCCCCTGCCCTCGACTCACGCGGTCCGCCGCCGGGGTCGTGAAACCGCATGGACATTCACAAGACGATCCTGGGTCTGTGCCTGGTCGCGTCCGGTTGTTGGACCGGCCAGGTGGCGAGCTGGGCTGGTGAAGCGTCGCCGCCGCCGGCAACGGGTTGGCGACCGGTCATCGACGGCGTGATTCGTGAGGTCGAGGGTGTCGAGACGAGTGAGAGCGAGGCGGTTGCGGCGTCGTCTGGTATCGAGTTTGCGAATTGGCGTTCTCTGGTCGAGGAGGCGAGTCGTACGGCCCGGGTGTGGACGAAGCGGGTCGAGATTGGTGCTCGGGTGTTGAAGGGCAACACGGACGAGGACTTCGTCAAGGTGGCCGGCGTGATTCTCCGCGAGCAGGACAACTCACTTCACCGTATCGACTGGGGCGGTCGTTTCGGGCAGGTCAACGGACTGCGGAACACCAACCGCTGGTTTCTCGAGAGCACCATCGACCGCAGCCAGCCTGCCGGATGGCTCTACTACATCAGCAGTCGTCACGAGTACAACCAGTTCCAGGGAATCGACTACCGCGGCAACGCTTCGGTGGGAGTCGGCTACAAGTTCGTTGACGAGGACGACCGTCACGTGCTGATGCGGCTGGGCCCGTCGTTGACTCTTGAGGTTTACAACGGTCCGGGTGACGACCGTCTGACCGAGGAGGTGTCGGCGGAGATCGAGATCGACTGGCCGTTGTTCGAGCGGACTCGGCTGGAGTCTCAGACGACGATGCGTCCCAGCGTGACGTCGCTGGACGTGTTTCGTTTCCGCACCGACACGGCGTTGATGATCCCTCTGGACGACGAGGCGCGCTGGAGCCTGAAGCTGGGCTATCTGCTCGACTACAACTCGAGTCTCAGCCTCGTCGACGGCCGTCAGCCGATGGACCTGACGACCAACGTATCGATCGTGTACATGCGTCCCTGAGGCGGTCGTTCTAGCGAGGCTTGGCGAGCGTCACTTTCAATGTCTTGCGTTTGCCGTCGCGGACCACGATCACGTCGACGGCGTCGCCGCCCTTGAACTTTCTGAGTGCGAGGTCGAAGTCGTCGAGGCCGCCGATCTTGGTGGGTCCGAACTGGACGATCAGGTCGCCTCCCTTGAGCCCCCCCTTCTGGGCGGGGCTGCCCGGTGCCACTCCGGAGATCGGGTAGCCCTTGGGTCCGTCGGTCCCGAAGTCGGGGATGCTGCCGAAGTAGGGACGGCTGCCCATGCGGTTGACCTGGGCCCGGCTCTTGAGCTCGACGTACTTGGGCCGCTGCTTGTCGAGAGCGGTCTCGACGATGATCTCCTCGAGCATCCCCACGATCGACTCCATGCCGCCGAGGTTGATCTTGGGCCAATCGTCACCGGGCCGGTGGTAGTCGCTGTGGGTGCCGGTGAAGAAGTGCAGCACCGGCACCTTTTCTCCGTAGAACGACGAGTGGTCACTGGGGCCGAAGCCGCTGGGCTTCAGCGACAGCGCGAATTCGTGCTGCTTGCCCTTGGTCTCCACGAGCGTCTTCCAGCGGGGTGCGGTCCCGGTCCCGAAGATGGTCAGTTTGCGGTTCCTGAGTCGGCCGACCATGTCCATGTTGAACATGGCGACGGTCTTGTCGATCGGGAAGACGGGGTTCTTGACGTAGCGGGCCGAGCCGATCAGTCCGAGTTCCTCGGCGGTGAAGGCGATGAAGACGATCCTGCGGGGCAGTTTCTTCTTCCGCTGGCCCAGTCGCCGGGCCAATTCGATCAGGCTGACGGTGCCCGAGCCGTTGTCGTCGGCCCCGTTGTGAACTTCCTTGGACCCGGGAGCCAGTGAGCCCTGGCCTCCCAGTCCCACGTGGTCGTAGTGGGCTCCGATCACGATGGTCTCGTCCTTCAGAGGTCCCTTCCCCTCCAGGACCCCGATCACGTTCTTGACCTCGGTGCGGACGGTATTGATCGAGGTCTGCATCTGGATGTTCCACCCGGGCAGGACCTGGCTCTTGGCCTTGAAGTCCTTGTCGATGGAGGCTTCCAAGCCTGCGAGCGTGGTTTTTAGTGAGGCCTTGAGGACCTGGTCGAGTGCCTTGTGTGTGATGTGAGCGATCGGCAGGCTGCGGGAATTTCCGGAGCGGGCGTAGCCGAACTTCATCAGCGGGTCGGGCAGCCCGGTCTTCTGGCGGGCCTGGACCTTCTTGAGCTGTTCGACGGAGACCTTGAGTCGACGGCGGGATTCGGCCTGTTTCTTGTCATCGTCGGGCTTGGTGCCGTCCAGGGCGACGGCGGTCTTGACCACGGCATCCCGGGCTCTCTTGAGTGCCTGCTGGGCGTTCTGGCGGTTGGAATGGGGATCGTTGACGAACAGGATCGCCTTGGCGCCGGCGCCGAAGGCGTTGCTGACCTTGGAACGGAGTGCAGCGTGTCGCGAGATGCCCCCGTGCGGTGCCGCAAACGGGCCGTCGTCATCGCCCTGCAGCGGTGTGCGTCGCATGATGATCGCGACTTTATCCTTGAGATCGATGCCCTTGAGATCACTGTAATGGGCTTCGGCTGCATCGATCGCGTAGCCCAGGAAGACCAGTTCGCCGCTGATTTGTCCTGATCCGCCGAAGGCACAGACTTCAAAATCGCTGCCGATCTTCAGGTCGATCGACTGCCCCTTGGGTCCCACGAGTTTCACGGTGTTGGGTGTGGCCAGCTTGACGTCGGTGACCAGCGTGAACTTCTGGTAGGCGTCGCCATCGACTCGTTTCACATCCAGGCCGGCCTTCTGAAACTGGTCGCGGATGAAGTCGGCGGCGAGATTGAGGCCCTTGGTCCCGACACCTCGCCCTTCGAGCTTGTCGGAAGAGAGGTACTGGATGTCGGACTTGAGACGGTCCTTGGTCCCGGGCACGGCCTTGGCCGGCCAGGCGGCGGCCGTGGCGGTGATCAGCGCCAGGAGCGTGGCACACAGTGCCAGGTGGGCGAGGGTGTGAGTCGAGCGTGAGGGGGTGTTGTGAGAGCGGGTCACCGTGGGTCTCCTCGGAGGACCTCGAATGCGTGTCGCAATGCGATGGTAAACGACGGGGGACTGTCAGTCGAGTTCTGCGAGCGCCTCGTCGAGGAAGCCCTGTAGCAGGTGGGCCGGGAACAGGCAGAACGAGAATTCGCGATGGGTCAGTACGGAGTTGGCATCGAGTTGCCGGTGGAACTGTTGCAACTGGCCTTCGAGGGCCTGCCGGGCCCCGATCGTGTGCCGGCTGAGTTCTCGATTGACCTCCCGAAATTCACGATACCGCGTGCGGCGTCTTTGCCGGGATGCGGGGGAGGCGTCGAGGCGATCGTCGTGCTGCTGTCCGATCAACGTGTCCTTGAGCTGTCTGGGTTCACTGGCCTGTCCCTCGGCGAGGAATTCTTGGGCGTTGTAGATCATGCGTCGCTGACGGCCCAGGAGTCGGCTGTGCTGCGAGGGAGTGGCGTCGAAGGGGCCTCCCAGCGGCAGGTGCAGCGTGGCCGAGAGTGTGAGGTAGGGTGGTGGTGCGATGCTGAAGAAGTCGGCCATCAGCGCGTCGGTCACCTCGTCGTATTTCGAACCGCCGATGCCGTGTACGAAGAGGTCGGCCAGGAAGACGCGGGCAAACAGCGTTGTCGAGAGTGCACTGGGCCGGATCCTCAGGCCGTCCTCCTGCAACTGGCCGAGGTGTGTGGCGAGCTGATCGAGGTCAGTGGCGTTTGAGAGTGGCCACTGAACTTCGAGCGTGCTGCCGTCGCTGACGGCGATGCCCTGGGGTGAGAACTGGACCAACAGGCGTCGCCGGTGGGTGTCACCGGCGTGCCAGCACCAGAAGGGAGTTTCGAGCCAGTCGTCGTGCTGTTCGAGATCGGCGGCGGGGTGGGTCCGGCTGCGGACTCGGTTGGCCACGCGGTAAGCCGCCAGCGCGCGGTTGTGGGCTTCGGCGAAGCGGTCCCCCTGCAGCAGCAGCATGGCCATGAAGCGGAGGAAGGGCCTGCTGGTGGCCAGGCACGAGATGGGCAGTTCCAGGGTACCGTGCTCGAACTGATCCTGCAGTGCGATGCGAGCTGAGGAGAGGCATTCGGCGAGTCCGCGGCCCTGTTCGGCGGCCGAGACTGCTGCCGGCCAGATCGCCGGCAGCACCGGTTCGATGCCCCAGCGTGAGAGCGCGTCGGTGACTCGTTCGGGGAACCCGGTGAAGGCCCCCGAGAGATCCGGCTTGATGTCCTCCCACGGCCGGGCTGCGGTGTCGGAGGTGAAGGGGACCAGTCGGGTGGCCGGTTCTTCGCGGGACCCGTCGGGGACGGCCAGGTGTAGCGGCGTGGCAATGTCGTTGTCGACGATCAGGTTCAGCGGTGTCCCCTGCACGTGCCGGGCCAGGCGGGCCAGTGCAAAGTTCTTAATCAGCACTCCGCAGTGAAACAGCGTCGGCTGATGTCCTCCGACCACCAGGGGCCCGGTGGGGTTGTGGGCCGGCAGTGTGCGGCCACTGCGGGCCGCATAGTCGACCGCCGCCTCGAGCGTCGCGGTGGTCGACTCGTGCCTCCACTCGGACAACGCCTTGCCGGCCACGCGGACGTCAGCAGATCCGTGCAGCTGTCGCGTTTCGATCGCCAGGCGGCCCGCCTGCAACAACGGGGGGTCCGCCAGCACGCCCCGGTCACTCTGCGGGACCCGGCGAGAAGAGACTGCGGTGATGGCGGACGACACGGACACGGGGACAGGCACGGCGGTCGTGGAGGGAGGGGGGGTCGCGGCGGGGGGTGTGCTTACCGAGTGGGTGAAGCAGCGAGCGCCCGGTCGAGCACCTCCAGGTAGTATGACATCCGCAGACCGGCGTCGTCGAGCGATCCGCCGAAGGACCGCTCCTCGTCCAGGTAGATCAACGGGACCGGGTATTCCATGATCCGCAGGTCGGCCCGAACCGCCTGGACCCACAATTCCAGCGGCATCGCGTATCCCGGTTCGGTCAGGGCGAGCTTTGTGAGTGCGTCGGTGCGGTAGGCCTTGAAGCCACAGAAGGCATCGGTCAACTCCAGGCCCAGTACCTCGTTGAGCCTCTCGGTCACCTCGACGTTGATCCGGCGACGGTCCTCGGGCGGACGGCTGGTGTCGTCTTCAATTTCGAGGTAGCGGCTACCCGAAACGATGTCGGCGGCTTGCTGCTGAAGAGCGTCGACGAGCGACGAGATCCGCTCGGGTTCATGTTGGCCGTCGCAGTCGATCGTGACCACGATGTCGAAGTCGCCCGCAATGGCATGCTCGAAGGCGGTTGACAGCGCGGCTCCATATCCGCGATTCCGCTCGTGAGTGGCCACCTGCACGTCGTTCCGCCTGGCGAGGCGGTCGGCCGTGCCGTCGTCGGACCCGTCATCAACAACCAGTACGTCCGAGCAATGCTCCAAGACCAGGTCGAGCACCTGGTCGACGTGCGTCGCTTCGTTGTAGACGGGCAAGGCGGTCAGGTAGGTCGCGGGCATATCGGGCCGAAACGGGGAATGTGGGGGGGCTGAGGCGGGTTAGGGACGGTTGCCGAGATGGCGGCTTCAGGTGGTATTGTAGTTCGTAGCGGGGTGACCTGCCACGAGGTGTCACGGTTGTTGCTCGGTGGGAAGCTCGTACAATGTGGCCGCAGGGTCGCCGAGTTGAGCGACCATCCCGAAGACGCGTGGCAGGAGATGAGCATCATGGCGTACGAACTTCCGGACCTTCCTTACGCGCACGACGCGTTGGAGCCTCATATTGATGCCCGGACGATGGAGATTCATCACGGCAAGCACCACAACGCCTACATCAGCAACGTGAATGGTGCGTTGGAGGGCCACGACGGTTTGTCGTCGCTTGGTGTTGAGGCATTGATCAGCGACCTGGGTGCTGTTCCGGAGGAGATTCGTGGTGCGGTTCGCAACAACGGTGGCGGTCACGCGAACCACTCGTTGTTCTGGACGGTGATGAGTCCCGAAGGTGGAGGGGAGCCCGAGGGTGCTGTGGCTGACGCGATCAACGCGGCCTGTGGCAGTTTCGAGGCTTTCAAGGAGCAGTTTGCCAAGGCAGCGGCAACCCGATTTGGAAGTGGTTGGGCGTGGTTGAGCGTGGGTGCTGACGGGTTGGTGGTCGAGAGCACACCCAACCAGGATTCTCCACTCTCGGAGGGCCGGACTCCGATCCTGGGCCTGGACGTCTGGGAGCATGCCTACTACCTGAACTACCAGAACCGTCGTCCGGACTACGTGCAGGCATTCTTCAACGTGGTCAACTGGGGCGAGGTTTCTCGTCGTTACGCCGAGGCGACATCCTGAGCGCGTCCTCGGCAGGCCATTCCCAAGGGGGTGGTCGGTGATGTTATGATGACGCCTGGTGAAACCTAGTGGTTCCGCCGGGCGTTTTCATGTGTGGGCTGAGCAGCGGGTATCGCCGTCCGAAAGGGTGGGTGGCCCGACGGGGGAAACCGGGACCGTGTCGACGGCGAGCCTGTTGATCGTCGAGGGTGAGGGTCGGGGCACTCGATTCCAGATCGGCCGCCAGCGGGTCGGGATCGGCCGCAGTTCCGAGAACGCGATCCGGATCGCCGACGAGGAGGCGTCCCGTTTCCACGCCGCGATCCAGTGGCAGGCTGCGAGTTTCGAGTTGCTGGACCTCGACAGCGCCAACGGCACGCTGCTCAACGGGACCCCGATCAAGCGGTCGACTGTCTCGGACGGCGACCAGTTGCAGGTGGCCAACACGCTGTTGCAGTTCCGGGTCGAAGGTCGGGTGGTAGCGGGATCGCAGTTGCCGGTTGACCTGGTCCCCGGTCCCGACGAGCGGACGAGTATTTTGAGTGAGACCTCGGACGTGGTGCCGGTGGCACCCGGTGGTCCCAACGGCTCATCCCCGGCAGGAGCCTCGCCACGTCCGGGACTCGACCCGACAGCTTGGCAACTCAGCGAGTCGGAGGCCCTGGCGAGCCTGGGTGCCTTGTACCGAATCAGCGAACAGGTGGCCGACCCGGCCGCCACGCTCGACGACATCCTCGTCACCATCCTCGACGTGGCACTGGATGTCGTCTCTGCCGATCGCGGCTGCGTGCTGTTGTCCTCACCCGAAACCGGCGTGCCTCAACCGCGTGTCTATCGCGACCGAGTCCCCTCGGCACCCTCGTCAACGGGCACCGGTGCTGGGGAGGGATCGGGAAGTCCTACGATGCCGGTCCCTCGGAGCATCGTCGACCTGGTTATCTCGGACGGCCGCGGCGTCCGCACCTCCGACGCTCAACAGGACGAGCGGTTCTCGGGCGGTGGCAGCATCCTGCAAGCCGGGGTCCGCGAGGCGGTCTGTGCGCCCCTGGTGGGTCGGCAGGCCGTACTCGGTGCCATCTACCTCGACACCACCACCCGAGCCGACCAGGTCCTCGAGAGTCGCGGCACCGGCGAGCGGCTCAGCGAAGAGTCGCTGCGGCTGCTGGTGGCGATCGGGCACCAGGCCGCGCTGGTGATCGACGGCCAGCGGTCCCAGGCGGCACTGGTCGACGCCGAACGGCTGGCCGCGGTGGGCCAGACCATCGCCACGCTCAGCCACCACATCAAGAACATCCTGCAGGGGGTGCGTGGTGGCAGCTACCTGATCAACCTGGGTCTCAAGGACCACGACGAGCAGTTGATCCAGCGAGGGTGGGGCATCGTCGATCGCAACCAGGGCCGCATCTACGACCTGGTGATGGACATGCTGAGCTACAGCACCGAGCGGACTCCGGCGTGGAAGCGGTCCGACGTCAACGCCACGGTGGCCGAAGTCTGCGAGTTGCTGCAGCCTCGTGCCGAGGAGGCTCGGGTGCTGCTGGAATGCCGGTTGCCCGAGACGCCCAGCGAGGCGGACTGTGACCCGGAGGGCATCCACCGGGCGGTACTCAACGTCGTCACCAACGCGATGGACGCGGTCGAGGGTCGTGCTGATGCACGTGTTGAGGTCCGCGTGGGTGTTGATCTCTCGGCAGGTGTCGTCTTTGTCGACATCGACGACAACGGCACGGGGGTTCCTGAAGATGAATTGCCACGGCTGTTCAGCCTGTTTGCTTCGAGCAAGGGAGCCAGGGGGACCGGGCTGGGGCTGGCCGTCAGCCGCAAGATCATCGACGAGCACGGTGGTGAGATCCAGGTGGAGAACCGTCCGGGAGACGGCTGTCGATTTCGACTGGCCTGGCCGATCGTGGCGACACTCGAGGAGCCGGCCACGGAGTCGGGGCCGGCTCCGGCCGCTGCCGATCCCTAGAAATTGGGCTTGCCGCTCGGTGTCCCGTCCGCTGCTGGTCCCACGTTGCGGAGTTGAGTCTCGAGGTGGTCGAGATTGGCGCCGATACTGCGTCGACCGGGTCCCCACGAGTGACCGCGGCTCGAGTGATCGAGGCGGAAGTGCTGGGGACGGACCCGTGCCATGTCCGGCAGTGTGCCGGCCAGCTTGACTCCACCGGGACCATGCAGCGGCCGAATCCGACGAGGTTCCGCAAAGAGCTCGGCAAAGTCACTCGCCGTCCCCGTCTTTCCGGTGGGTCCCTGGAGATTGCGGTCGGCGAGGTAGATGGCCAGGGACGGGCTGAATCCGTTCTGAACGCCCCACCAGCGGACCACTCGGTCGGTCAGCAATCCAGACGCACAGGAGAGCAGGACCGGCCTGGGTGGCTCCTGGGGATTGGCCGAGAGTCCCTGGGCCAGCACCGTTTGGTCGACAAACAGGTCGAGTCCCGTGTCACCGCGGGAAGCGGGTGGGGCCTGGCCGGCTGGTGGGTTGCCTCGCACCAGGAAGACCGAGCGAGCGGCCGAGAGGCTGCAGTGGCGGATGTCGACGGCCGAGCGGGATGAGGTGAGTTCCTGTCCAAGATCGAGATCCAGGACGGACCCGGTGGACAGCAGCAGGCTGTCGTAAATCAACAGCCTGCGGCCCTGGAAGCGAGCTTTCAGCAGGGTGCCGTTGCCAGCGAGGTAGCTGCCGAGGATGCGGCCGCTCTGATCCTCCCGACTTCCGCTCCATGTGATCAGCCCGCGGTCGTGCTGGGTCGTGGTTCGAGGCCCCAGCAGTGAGCAGTTGCGGATGGTGAAACTCCCGTCGGCGACGCTTAGCAGCCAGGCGGGTCCCTGCGACGGGGACAGCTGGAATCGTCCGCCCACAAGCTCCAGCGATCCACCGATGACATTGAAGAGTGCGACGGGTGCTGCTGGGGGTTCGCCGGAAGCGGCCCGAGGCTCTTGTGGATCCGGCTGCGGTTCGCCTTGCGCTTCGGGGACCTGTGAGGGAGCTGCTGTTTGCGGATTGGGCCCGGGCGGCTTGGGGACCAGCACTAGGGGCGGTCCATGTTCGGCATCCTGAAAGACCAGCCTCAGGCTGCCTGTTTCGACGGTGATCGGGCTGGTGGTGCGTCGACCGGACCCTTCGACCACGATCACGGCGTTTGGCGGCGGCGGGTGTTCGGCGAGGAATCGTCCGAGGTCGGGATGGTCGGCGAGTTTCAGTGACAGGAGCGGCCGCGGCCTGGGGCTGGTCGGGATCCACGTGGGTCGTCCGAATTGTCCCGGGGCACGAGCGAGGACCCGCGTGTTGGCGGTTTGCAGAGCGAGCACGCGACAGCCCGGGGGGTTTCCGTCGGTCGCCGGTGGCAGGCGACCGGCCAAGCGGCCGGTATCAAAGTAGGCCGGATTGACAACGTCGGCTTCGGATTTGAGTGGTAGCCAGGGAGTTGGGACGAAGGCGGTTTCCTCACCGGGCGTCTTCCAGCAGGCCTGCCATTCGGTGAAGCTGCTGATTCCCAGTCCGGTCTCGGCATCGCGACGCACGAACTCTCTGACCCCGTAGGCGACGGTGCCGAGTTGTTCCCATTCGAGACCCTGGAAGCGACTCTTCTGGCCCGCGGCCCCGGCAGCTTGCGGCCAGCGCCCGATGTCCAGCAGCACGCGGTCACCTGATGACGGGCAGGCCATCAGCGAGTTGACCAGTGTCAGCCGGGTCGTGGGCAGGCCGGACCCGGATCCGCCGCTGTCCAGTTGCAGTAGCGGTGCGTCGCTGCAGAGGGTGCAGGAGAGCAGGCGGATGTGGCGACGGTCATCGGCGGAACTGCCGCCTCCGGGGGTCAGCACACTGATCGGCGGTGCGGAATCGGTCACCAGCAGGCTGTTGACGAGTGCGACGTCGGCCGAGCGTGAATCGAGTTCCAGCAGCGTGGTATTGCGACCTCTTGCCAGAACACGTTCAAAGAGGACGCGGGCGGGGTGGTCGGCTGGTGCTCCAGAGACTGCCACCGCCGCCGTCCCGCCCTCGCGTTCCTGCGGTTGAGTGATCGTACACCCGATCAGGCTGAGGTCCGAGGACTGGCTGGAGATCAATGTGAGGCGGTGGTCTCCGGCGAAGGCGGATGCGGCTGGTGCCAGGTCGAGGTCGTGGAGTTCCAGCGCGGTGTTCCGCAGGCTCAGCACGGTGGTGCGGTTCGAGTCGTCTTGATCGGGCCGGAACACGACAACCGCCCGAGCCGACTTGGGTGCTGAGATGACGACATGTCCGCGACCGAGCAGTTCGGTGGCTGTAATGAAGAAGGGTCCCGGTCCCCCGAGGCGGATCCAGCCTCCCTGTTCGGTGAGTGCCGCGAGGGCGGCGTCGAGGCTGTGGAAGTGGCCCGGTCCCAGTGGCCTTGCGGCGACGTTGAGCACC
>Ga0310125_10000818_pt1 | contig 15340 bp, 10 predicted proteins | sample CB11b_Tmax_Bot8__FD_203508 | JGI IMG/M metagenome (GOLD analysis project Ga0310125, IMG submission 203508) | Marine microbial communities from Western Arctic Ocean, Canada - CB11b_Tmax_Bot8 | ecosystem: Environmental > Aquatic > Marine > Oceanic | place: Canada: Western Arctic Ocean | collected... | reverse complement strand
TGGAACGTTTTTGGCAAGGTATTGGAGCATCACGGCGAGTTCTGAGTCTTAGCCAAGCGTTGGCTTTGTCAGCACCTAGTTGGTCAAGTGACTGTTGTCTGCCGTGGGGATCATAAAATGGTGAATGCTGGATGACCGGCCGTAGTTGCAATGGCCATTTTTCCAAAAATAACTTTTCAATTCATGAAACCAGCTACATTGCGTCTTCTCGTGGTTCACCGAGCGTCCACGTCAGAATCCATGCCCCAAACAGCAAAATAGCGATTGCCAGGAACACGATCTCAAAATCAAGCCAGTCCACCAATGCGCCTACCAGGGGGGAGGCCAGGGCCGGGGCTGCCAGGCAAAGGCTTAAGGTGCCGAGGTACAACGGGTGTTGTTGGCGCGAACAAATCTCCAGGGTGTAGTTGCTGAAAACTTTGAATGTAACGGGGGTTAGTCCCAGAAACAAAAAAACAAGTGGAAAGCCCGACCGGCCGTATTGAGATGAATTGGCAAACCCCAGGGCGACCAATGGGATAGCCGCAATGACTAACAGTGAAATTCTCAACACCGCACGATAACCGCGCCAGTCTGCCAATGGACCTAGCGCAAGACTGCAGAAAGCCGTGCCGATGTTTTGCACGATGATCCATTGGATGATCTCAGGCATTGATAGCCCCAGGCGCTCGCGAGCCAATGCCTGGTAATGGGGAAATAGCATGATCGATGTGCCAAACAGTGCTGCGATGGTTGCCAAGTGGCGGAAGTTCGCATCGTGGCACAGGGTTAACCAGGCTTCGCGAAAAGGTCGGTTTGGTTGCGCAAGTTGCTCCTGTTCTTGGTCGGTCTGTTCGGCCAGAAGCAAAGCAGAGAAAGCTGCCAGACCAAAACAGAGCCCAGAGAAACCAAAGATACAATCAATGCGGACGACATCGGCCGAAAGCCAATGCTCGAGTAGAAACCAGGCAACGGTGATGGCGCTAAGTGCTCCCAGTAAATTGGCACACAATAACATGCGTCCGCGATGCTTTACATGAATCAGTTTTCCTTGGATCGTCCCGAGTGTTTGTTGATTTAGCCCCGTACTGGCGAAGAACAACGCATACAAAGCCAGGAAGACAATTGGCATCCAGGGATAAGTGTGACCTGCTGCAAACCACCAAAGTAACGCTAATGCGAGAAACGAAAACGACATAATCAGTGTTAATGTGGCAAGGGCCCGTTTTTTCAACGGGATGTTACTGAGGCGACGAGCGAACAGGACAGGCGGAATACTATGGCCAAACCGATTCAAGAGGGGTAGACAGCCTCGCAGCCAGGACGGACCGCCGATCGAATCGAGTACAGCTGGCATCACGATGCTTTCGGTCTTGAATATCCAACCTATTCGCATCACGATCTGGTACAACATCAGCACCAGAAAATTTCTCGGCACAGTGTCGGCCGGCGATGTTGTGGGTGAAACCACCCGGTGTTCAACACCACTGGAAGCATTGGATTCCGAGTTTGGAGCCGTTTTGTTGAAAGACATTTGGAAAACGTTATCTCGAGACATGGATTTCTATTTTTTCACACGATGTTCAATTTGCAAACTTTGAACAAGCACGCAGATCATTTCTCGGCCGTGATGCAGGGTGAGTTACTCTGGAACTGGAATGAACGACACTGGATCATCATCGGGGCCTGGGGGTTGCTCTAAGCCGAGTTGTTGGAGTCGTCGATGGAGTCGGGTGCGATTCCAGTTCAATTGTTCGGCGGCGCGGGTTTTATTGCCCTTGGCCCACTTCAATACACGTTCGAGATAGGTGCGTTCCACGTCTTCAAGGATTTTATCCAGAGATAACGATGGTGCCTGGCGGGGGGCATGGGCCATCGCTTCGGATTCAAGTCGCACCTCATCGGGCAAGTCAGACAGTTCGATGTACGGTCCATCGGATTGTTCAAAACATTTTTTGACGACGACCAGCATTTGATCCACATTTTTTTTCCAAGGGAGAATGGACAAGCGGTCGAGTACTTCGGGAGTAAATCCGGACAATTGTTTAGCACCTTGCGAATTCAACTGCTCCAAAAGCAATTGTACCAGGAGTGGAATGTCTTCCTGGCGTTTTGACAATGGAGGGATCCCGATCGAGAGGGGGCTCAGGATAAAAGCCAGATCAGTACGGAATTGTCCACGTTCGGCGAGTTGGCCTAACGAATCGGTTGATGTGGCAAGAGTTCGCATTGGCTTGTGCTGACCACGAACAAATTCAACCAATTCGCGTTGAGCGTCGTCGGACAAACGGTCGACGTCCAGTAATAGCAGCGAATGGCATTCGCCTTTGTTGACTTTCAACTGTCGCATAAAGGCGGTGAGGGTCGTTTTCAAAAGTTCGACGTCGAGCAACGTGCAATCGCAGGGTAAGATAGAACCAACTAAGCGATCTCCGAAATGAATCGTACGGGCGATGTGCTGTTTACCAACACCGGAGGGACCCCAAATAAGCGTGTTTGTGCGACTTAGAATGGCGATGTCTACTTGTTGACGAACGTGATGCATGATCGGACTGTTGCCCACAAGACGGTCGAGTGCATAGATTTGAGCTGTTTTTTGGCGAAGTTCTCGGATTTGATCATGGAGTTCGCCTGCTGCTGATTCACCATCGGCAAGAGAGATGAGCGGGATGTGGCCGGACAGTGCATCGGTTGTCGCGATTGGGTTGGGGTACACGATGGCGATCACACCAGGGCAGGTGGTTGCTTGATCGGACAACGCAATGAATTGTGCACGGCGGGTAAGGATTTGTCCGTCGACGCCACAACAGCTGACGTTGCCTTGGGTGTTGTTTCCCAAAAAGGTTTCTGGTGGAGGACAAAGATAAGCTGCTTGTGTATCTCCATCTTGCCGGTCTCCTTCGGTATGGTAGCGACAAATTCGTCCGATCCAGCTCTTCGTGTCGGAGCCTGTCCACTGGCCAAATGACGGATTGGCGAAAACGATTGAACGTTGAGCGTCGAGTACGTAAATTGGCAAGGGGGATGCCGAGAGCATTCGAACCAATGGACGGGAATTGAAAGTCGACCGCGCCATGCAACGATTTCCTTTGTTCGCGTCTTCAAGAAAAGGGAAACCACTAAAAAACCCTCCGTAGGCGGGGCAGGAACCTACGAAGGGCATGAAGGCTGGGTTGAACCCCAGCGATTCATGATTCTGCATAGGATCAGAGGATTAATCAAGTACCCCAGAATAAATCATTTCAACGACCCCCGTGAATAGGTGGTGTGCAAGAGTCAAGCAGTGTCCAGCGCACGTTGTGGCTAAAAGCCGAAAGGACCGTTCACGCTGAGTGGTTCTGGTGACTTGAATGTGAGTGATCGTTGTTTGAGAAAAGATAGGCCACAACAAATGGCAACGGCCATCTTGAGTTGTCGATTCTGTCCAGGGTGAGAGTTCTAAAACACATCGAGGATGAAGTGGTGACCGTGGTGGTAGGGTCTTTTCGACGGGTAAAAATTATGCCATTTCTTATTGTAAACTGGGATGCGCATCTCCGCCGGGTATCTATGGTAGAGACTTTCGGCGCTGCGGAAATATTCGTTTCCCCAGTAGTTTTGTGGATAGTAGACATATGGGTAATGATAAAACCTTTCCCAGTCTCGGGTGCTAACGTTTCGACTCCAACTCCGGCTAAAAGCCTGTTGGGCGTTGGCTGGCTCAACTGAGAGAAAAGTTGCAAACGTCGCGGCGCAAAACAGCGACAAGAAGATGCGGCGTGTCATCGGGTTCCCCCCCTTTGCAGCGAAAAATTCGACACGGAAATCCTAATGCCGTATCGACCGGGTCAAGATTGGCAATCTAGGAATCCTCATTTTCGCGTGGTGCGAGCGAGATTGGTTTCGCAGTTGCCATTGTTACCATCGGCGCAGTCGATGAGTTGTGTTGAACGAATATTCCTCAGGACCGCTATAGCCGGTGCTAGCAAGTTCCAGCTAGCTTTGCGGAAATTTTCCTTCGGCCACTTCACGTTCCCATTCGTCTTCCAGCGGCCAGTCTGAAGCGCAGGTGCCGAAGTCAGCCATGTGGCGATATTGTTCCAGGCGATCGATGGTCGCTTCCAACTGTGCATTGTCTTTACGGAAGATGGGACCGTGACTCGGCAGCAACCACTGTACGTCGCTATCGCGAATTCGAATCAGCGACTCGATGAACTTCGGAAGATCACTGCCATGATGGGCATCAATTGCTCCCACACAACCATCGCGGAAGATATTGTCTCCACTGAAAAGGAGGTCTCCTAATCGAAATGCGAGTTGACTGTCGGTGTGCCCTGGAGTGTGCCAAACTTCAAGATCCAGGCTGCCAATCGAAAGAATGTCACCGTCTTTGACCAATCGGTCGACTGTTACCGGCGGCATATTCAGCGAGATATTTTGGGGTTTAATTTCAGCGAAGGTTGTTAAGCGGTCTCCTGATTCCAGGGCCGGTGCAGCCAGCTTGTGCGCAACAACAGGTCCATTGAGTTGTTGCTTGGCTTGGGCCAAACCCTGGATATGATCGACATCCGCATGGGTGGCGATGAGGGCACAACATTGAGACAGTGGAAAGTCGAGTCGCCGAATCAATTCAACAATTTCAGCGACCGTGTCTTCATAGCCAATATCGATGAGTCCCCACTGATTGTTAGAATACAAGAGATAAACGTTACACCCCAGCACCTGTCCCGCCTGGTAATTGATCTCGATGACATTTGGAAAGACCGGTTTTCGTTCCAACATTCGTCTACGATCCTTACAATAATGTTTTTTTCAAACCACTAATTTTAAGGTCAATTGCAAAAGGAAGAAACAGGGTTCAGAAAAGGCTCCTCAAAGCAGTTTTCACGTCATTGCCGAAATGTTGGGAATTGATGGAAAGCACTCACCAATGCCAAATGTGCGGAAAGACAGTACTTTACTTTCCCTTTGATTCCATCATGTTTGGCAATTGTCACAGGTTATCAAGGTGTTCTGTCGGTGAAGTCTACCGGGAGAGGCTTCCATAAAGGGAGAAATTCCATTTTACCGATAGACGGTTGAATTTGAATGTTATTTCAGACAACTCTTGCCGATGACCCTGACTTTGTCCTAAAATGAACTCTAGATCCGTAGGGAATTCCATCGTTCTAAATGCGATTGTGAAAATGTTTTCCTGTCTACGCAGATGGTGGCAAGTCCGCACTGGTGAAGAAGAGACGCCGTTTGATGGTGATCTGCAGGCGTGGGGTACAAGTCTGATTGCACATGTCGCGTTTCTGGTCCTGATTGCGATGTTGTTGTTGCCACCCCGGGATTCGTCCGAAGTCATTTTGATTGATGCGCCTGTGGAAATTGAAGAAGTTGACTTGGTAGAGGATTTACCACTGGCCTTTACTGTTGATACGGCAGTGCATGTCGAAATTGGCGCACAGAGTATTAACGGTTTGCACGAGGCACTGGCCGCGGCTCCGCAAGTTTCCGACACGTCGGATGCGCCCGAGTTAGACCTGACCTTCGATGTTGGCCCGCTGGAAGTTCAGCAAGCGATTGAGGCTGCTACGGGGCCGCGCTTCCAAGAAAATTTGCTGGTCGTCGGTGCCACAGGGGTGGGAACGACGGGGGCGGCCGGCGCGATCGATCGCATCACTCAAGAGATTCTGATGTCGTTGGAAGACCGGAAAACACTGGTCGTCTGGTTGTTTGATCAGTCGGCAAGTCTGGAACGCCAGCGTGCGGAGATTCATGAACGTTTTGATCGAATCTACGAAGAACTCGGTGTCATTGAGGCCAGTGGCAACCCTGCATTCAAAAAACACAATAACAAGCCCTTACTCACGTCAGTTGTTGCGTTTGGTGAACAAGTAACATTTCGCGTCAAAACGCCAACAGACGATCTGGAAGAAGTCAAGAAGGCGATTATCGAAATCGAACGTGATGACAGTGGAGTCGAAAATGTGTTTGCCGCGGTTGGTATTGCAGCGCAGCGGTGCCGGGCTTATCGAACACGGGACGAAGAGACGGGTGAGCCGGAACGAAACGTTATGTTGATTGTCGTTTCCGACGAAGCAGGAAGCGATGTGGATCAGCTAGAACCTACAATTCAAATCTGTCGTCGATTCCAGATGCCAGTGTACGTCATTGGTGTGCCCGCGCCCTTTGGACGCAAGGAGACGATGCTTAAATGGGTCGATCCCGATCCACAATACGATCAGTCACCTGCTTGGGGGCCTGTAAATCAAGGGCCGGAAACTCTGTTTCCTGAACGATTGCGATTGCACTTTGCCCTTAACAATGATAACGACGATCCGATCGATTCCGGGTTTGGGCCTTATGCATTGACGCGGCTGATTTATCAAACCGGTGGAATCTATTTTTCGGTCCACCCGAATCGAAAAGTTGGTCGCTCGATCGGACGTAGGGAAACGGCTGATTTGTCAGCTCACTTTCGCTACTTTTTTGATCCACAAGTGATGAGAAAATACCGTCCTGACTACGTTTCAGTTAAAGAATACCAGCGAAGGTTACAGACGAATCGGGCACGTCTTGCGCTGGTTGAAGCATCGAAACTATCCTGGCTTCGCCAGATGGAGTCCCCGCGTGTTTTGTTTCCGAAACAAAACGAGGCGGCCCTGGCAAATGCACTTTCCGAAGCACAAAAGGTGGCTGCAAAGCTTGAGCCACAGGTCCACACACTCTTCGAAGTACTGAAAGCTGGAGAAGTCGATCGCCCTAAAGAGAACGTTTTGAGATGGCAGGCCGGATATGATTTGGCAATGGGACGATTGCTGGCGGTCAAGGTGCGAACCGAAACTTACAATGCAATGTTAGCACAGGCCAAGCGGGGTATGAAATTCGAGGATTCGAAAAACGATACCTGGCAACTCAAGCCGAATGATGAGGTATCCATAGGCAGTCAATATGTCAAACTGGCAAAGAAATCGCGGGAGTATCTTGATCGCGTCGTCCAGGAACATCCAGGAACTCCATGGGCCCTATTGGCAAAACGGGAGTTGACTCAGCCTGTCAGCTGGAAATGGTTTGAGTCCTATACGGGTGTTAATGCTCCACCGCCTCCTGGAGTGGGAAATGGGACACCACCCCCCGGTCGTGATGATCAACTCATGAAAATCAAACGCAAGCCAAAGCGAAAAGTTCCCAGGCTCTAAACCGCTTGTGGCGAGTGATTGCTGGCCGACGTCAATCCCGACAGAAATGGTTGAAGATAGAGAGGTTGCTTTGCAGATACGCGCGAATGTATCTAGCCAGGCGCAAGTGTGGCAAGAAATAATAGCCCCACAATCAGTGCCAGCATCACCAGATGAAGTAACTCCTTGACTTGCATTTATAAATCTATGATTTTGAATTTCGTGATAGACCAGATGAAGTGGGACTAAAAATCGTCCGCGTAACTTATGATAGGCTAGTTTCTTAATAGCTCGAAATGACAGAATTGGATCACTTTACGGGAATCCGCAAGAAGCTGCCCATCAATAAGCATATGGACCAATGACTGCTTGGGTTCGATAGGATTTTCGAAGTTAAGCGTTTTTAAAGAAACCTTTGATGTTTTAACGGATAGGGTATTCGTTTTCGCCTGTAGGTTGTGTCAAGGATCCTGAACACGTCATGGATCGTAGGTACCGGTCACGCCTTTTCTGCGAAATTGAAGTGGTCAGGACGTTCCTATTGCCACGAATATAGGAGTGGATTACGTGGGAAAACACTAGCACAATGTCCCCCTTGTCCGTGTGATATGAGATTGGCTTATAAAGCAAAACAGAGAATGAAGAAAATGGATAAGCCCGTTGTGGTTTTTAAAAAACACAACGGACCCATCGCTATCTGCTGATTGATGTTCATGGTGGTCAATCTTCAATCCTCACATTCACTACATGACATATCAGTGGACCACGTATCACGGTTTATTATTTCGAGTAGGTTGTTTACTGGTGGTGAGGCATTGACGATTTGGGGGTTCCAATTAGTCTGGGGGTAAATGGCCCTAAAGCGGGCGAGTCATGAAGTAGGGCATCAGTTGCACACCATGAAAGATTTACATCTTTAGATTCAACAACAATCGTTTGCGAGAGTCAATTATGAGTTTTGGCGTAGTTACGAGTGCCAGCCGGCCGATGATCGATTTTCCTTCGGTGCGAACTCCCGTGACCGAGGTTACTGCAACAGATCGGATTTCTGCACGTGTCCACATTGCGCTTGCCCTATTGACTGAGGCTTATCAGTACGCGCGGGAATTCGGACAGAGCCTGTGGGCCTTTGCAGTCGAGATTGATGTCATGCATCGGGCCGGTGTCACAAACAGTGATTTTCGATGGATGGCTTACAAGGGAATGTTGGACCACGGTCGTGAAACCACAATGATTGATGATGCGAATCGGTCGTTCCGCCGTGGAGGCAACCTTTCATTTAATAGGCGGAGCTGTTTTGTCATAACCAATAGTGGTTTGGGGTTTGCTCTTGACCAGTCCACGTCGGTCGAATTGAAATCCTCAACGGTCGAAATTCCAACAGGAACGTCTGTTATCAGCAGGCATTCGGTGAATGACGAGGTGCCAAGCTGGGATCGCGATCGACAGGAGCTGCGATGGGGAGATACCGTTGTCAAACAATTTAAAGTACCAGCTCCGAATCAGGAACTGATTCTTGCCGCATTTCAGGAGGATGGTTGGCCGGTCAGGATTGACGATCCGTTGCCTCCACATCCTGAACTCGATCCCAAGCGACGCCTTCACGATACGATCAATTCCTTGAATCGCAGCCAAAAATTACCACTCATTCGATTCTTGGGTGACGGTAGTGGCCAAGGAGTTCGCTGGTGTCCTGTTGACGTAACGTAAGACTCCGTGTGGAGTGTTCATAATTCAGATTTTGAACCCGGTCAAAGGGTGTGGCTTTTCTTCAGAACTTCATTGGTCAAGTTCTTGTTCTCTATTGGAAGCCCGGTCTTCTCTGATTTCGTGGCTGCACTTTCAACGCGGACTTCCCCCTTTATTCCGACACTTCGCGTGTAGTTCTTCTCTCGGTTTTTGATTAGTCTGATGTTTTGGTCAGCGAAAAGGGCGTTCATAGAACTATTTTTAATCGATCCTCAAATCCGTCCATCGGAGAGAAGAGTTTCATGATTCAGCCGTTTGATAGTTTGCGATATTCGACGCCTTACGTTTTCACATTGGGTAGGGGCGAGGTGCCAGAAACTCTACGAACACGAGACATGCAAAATGAGCTATTTGGCGATCTCAAGCGATTGCAACTTGGGCTTGAAATACTTCACGAAGCCTATTGCTATGCTGCTGAGTTAGGGGGAAATGTGTGGGAATTTGCGGTCGAAATAGATACGTTGCATGATGTGGGCCTGTCGGACAACCATCTCCGATGGTTGGTGGATAATCAGTTGCTAGAGCATGCGCGGGAGGTCACGATTGTAACCGAATCCGAGCGACAGTTTCGGAGGAGCTTCAACCTGGTTTTCAGCCGAATTACTTGTTTTGTACTTACACCGATTGGTGAGCGTTGGGTATACGAATTGGGCCGAATTCGAGTTTCGTGATGTGATGCACCGTATTGGATGCTGCTGAAACAGGTTTCAGGGCAATGGAGAGGAAGGATTCCATTCTTCATTCCGAATGTTCTGGAACACATCGCATCGCATCCTGCAGCCGATAGGGCGGATTGTGCAAATTTTGTGTTGTGCACCTTCCACCAGATCGTCGACACTCTTCGTGTGTCGATTTCATCGACCGGTCTTACAATAAGACCAGGGTCAAGCTGAGAAGGCTGAGGTGTCGATTTTGATCGGAGTCTAACAAGTACAAGGCATCAATGAGATGAGCGGTTCCTGGGAAGTGGCGAGCGAAGTGAATTCAGAAGCAGCAGCCAACGAGACTGCTCGTACAATCCAAACGCTTGCGAAAACGTGCAACATCAGTCCTCACTTTCAAAGTGCGTTTACACCGCTTGTTGAGGCCTATGAATACGCAGAGGAGTTAGGTCGCGATGCATGGGATTTTGCCGTTGAAATTGAAGTACTCCAAAGGGTCGGCTTGACGAACAGTGATCTGCGGGGGTTGATCTACAAAGGAATCGTAGAACACGCACGTGAAATTACAATGGCAAGCGAAGAAGAACGAAATTTTCGCAAGAGCTGTAATTCCAGCTTCAGTCAGGCTACCTGTTTTGTGTTGACCGACGTTGGCGTAGCGTTTGTTCGTTCTTATTTTGGCCAAATTTCATCGAAACGCAAAGATTCTTGGTCGCTTCAGCCTTTGCAAAATTCCCAGTTGCCAGCTTCGCTTGGGCCTCATAATGCATTAGGTGCATCTCAATTACGAGTTGTGTATCACAGTGATGCCATGGCCGAGTATCAGCATGCTCATCACCAGGGAATAATCTCCGAACCCGCGCCACTGGTTCCTGTCTGGGACCGGGATCGTCAGGAATTGCGCCTAGGTAAGACGATCATCAAGCAGTTCAAGGTGCCGGCTCCCAACCAGGAGTTGGTGCTGGCTTCGTTTCAGGAAGATGCCTGGCCTGTCCGGATCGATGATCCACTTCCTCCGAATGTGGAAATTGATCCTAAGCGGCGTTTGCACGACACGATTAATTCGTTGAATCGCAATCAAAAACAGAATTTGATTCGTTTCATGGGTGACGGTCGAGGTCAGGGTGTTCGCTGGGGGTTGGTGCGAACGGACAGCTGATTTTCTGGAACGTCACGTGACTTCACCAGAGCATCGCCATTGCTCGTGTATTTTCCCACCATGATTATCGGTAAGAATCGGTATAAAGGGACACGTGCCTTTACGTATCCCGAATTTTCATGCACGATCGGGACTCGGTGACACTGTGTTGCCAGGACCGCGTGGGATGCCTGCCGAGACGAAAGCCGATGTCTCTTTTCGTTCCAAGGGGAATGGGATGGTCACGTGACGTGCCTGATCCGCGCGATGTCACATCGCGTGATGACGAGGTCGTGCGTTTGCTGAGACAGTTGCGGGTCCATGATAGGTCACCCGATCGTATTGACTGGCGGGAATTTTGTGCGCCAGTGCAAGATCAGGGCCAGCTCGGGTCAAGTTCAGCCCATGCCATCGTCAGTCTTATCCAATATTTCCAACGTCGGGCGACGGGACGATTGTACGAACCGTCAGTTTTGTTTGTTTACCAAACAGCGCTGCGTTTGTTGAAACGACATGGAGATAGTGGCATCACTCTTAGATCGGCGCTACGGTCGATCATTCACTATGGATTTCCTTCGGAAGACACCTGGCCGTATTGTGCAGAACGGCTGGATGATATTGCAGATGCCTTTGTGTATGCCTCAGCAGAAAATATTTCCGGTTTGCGTTTTGTGCGTTTGGACGAGCGTCACGCGAGTGGTGAAGAGACACTCAAGCAGGTTCGCTCTTTTTTGGCAGCCGGATTTGCCTGTGCTTTTGGTTTTCCGGTGTGCAAAACACTGACCACCGATGGCGACATTCATTTTCCGACGGTATACGATGACATCCGTGGTGGCCAGGCGGTGGCAGCAGTTGGGTTCGACGATAACCGGAGAATTCGTTCAGACAAAGGGGCACTGTTGGTTCGTAGTTCGTGGGGCAGCCATTGGGGACGAAATGGTTATGGATGGCTACCCTATGCCTATGTTCGCGAATGTTTGGCGGGCGATTTTTGGACAGCGATCGCACCCCAATGGATCAAGTCTGGAGAGTTTTACCAGCCGACACCCTTGGAACCTGCCTAGGTGCTGCCAGGTTCACTACCCGATGCCAATTGGTTTTTGCGCAACATCACTCGGCGGGCGTTGGCCATTTTCGAAAAGATCGTTACGACGATTCCGATTCCTTGTCGTCGCTGTCTTCCTTGGACTCTCCCGAGACGGTAGCCACCGTCGGTTCGGGTTCGTCCGGTTGAACCTTTTCACCGGTAAATCGTAGCCGGCGTATTTTTCCGGCGTCGTTCTTGTGTCCTTCTACAATGATCGTGTCCATTCCCTGGAAGGTGCCTTGTAACAGTTCTTCCGAGAGGGGATCTTCGACGTAGTTCTCAATAGCCCGTCGTAGCGGACGAGCGCCATAGTCAAGGTTTGAACCTTTCTTGATCAGGAACTCTTTCGCCTCGTCATTGAGTGTCATCTTCAAGCCGCGTTCTTCCAGTCGATCGCGAACTTTTCCTAACTCAAGATCGATCACTTCCTTGAGATCTTCATCGGTGAGGTGTCGGAAAATGATGATTTCATCCAGCCGGTTGAGGAATTCGGGGCGGAATACTTTTTCGATGCGTTCGTTGACACGTTCCCGCATGCTGTCGTAGGTCGCATCAGCATTGGGTTTCTGAAATCCGAAGGCAGATTCATTTTTAATCGCTTCGGCACCCGCATTGGTTGTCATGATCAAGATCACATTGCGGAAGTCGACGTTGCGTCCAAAGCTGTCGGTCAAGCGGCCTTCTTCCATGACTTGCAACAGCATGTTGAATACGTCGGGATGTGCTTTTTCAATTTCATCCAAAAGCACGACTGCGTAGGGACGTCGTCGGATTTTTTCAGTGAGTTGGCCACCTTCTTCATAACCGACGTAACCTGGAGGCGCACCAATCAGGCGACTGACGTTATGTTTTTCCATGTACTCACTCATGTCGAACTGAATCAAGGCATCGTCGTCACCGAACATGAATTCGGCTAGAGCTTTAGCCAGCAATGTCTTGCCAACACCCGTTGGTCCGGCAAACACGAAGCAGCCGGTAGGTCGTTTGGGATCCTTCAAGCCGCTACGGCTACGACGGACTGCTTTGGAAACAGCTTTGATGGCCTCGCTTTGACTGATGACCCTCCGATGTAGATCATCTTCCATGCGCATCAGCCGAACACTGTCCTCGGTGGACATGCGAGTGAGTGGGATACCTGTCATTTTAGAGACCACCTCTGCAATGACCTCTTCATCCACTACCCCATCGGTCGCACGGGACTTTTCCCGCCACTCGCGAGTAATCGACTCTTTCTTTTTCTTGAGCTTATCTGCCTGATCCCGTAGAGATGCGGCTCTTTCGAAATCTTGATTGGCGACTGCTTCTTCCTTTTCTTTATTAAGTCGTTCCACTTCTTCATCGATCTCTTTAAGATCGGGCGGTCGCGTCATGGCTCGTAGTCGCACTCGAGCACCCGCCTCATCGATCACATCGATGGCTTTGTCAGGCAAACAGCGTCCTGTGATGTAACGCCCGGAAAATTCGACAGCCGCATCAATAGCGTCATCGGTGATCTGGACGCGGTGGTGTTCTTCATATCGCTCACGGAGTCCTTTTAAAATCGCAATCGTTTCCACTTTTGGAGTTGGCTCTACCAGGATTTCCTGGAACCTGCGTGCCAGCGCACTGTCTTTTTCGATGTACTTGCGATACTCATCCAGGGTGGTTGCTCCGATACATTGAATTTCACCGCGAGCCAGTGCAGGTTTGAGTACGTTAGCAGCATCAATGGCCCCTTCAGCTCCACCGGCACCGACCAATGTGTGTAATTCGTCGATGAAAAGAATTGTGTTTTTGGCACGACGCACTTCGTTCATGACCGCCTTGATGCGCTCTTCGAACTGACCCCGATACTTGGTACCTGCGACCATCATCGCAAGATCAAGCACTACGATTCGTTTATCGGCCAACAATTCGGGTATGTTTCCTTCGATTACACGTTGGGCAAAACCCTCGACGATCGCCGTCTTTCCTACGCCCGCTTCACCCAGTAGAACCGGATTGTTCTTAGTTCGCCGACACAAAACCTGAATGGCTCGCTCAATTTCCTGTTGGCGACCAATCACCGGATCAAGTTTATTCTGTTTGGCCAGGTCGGTCAGGTCGCGTCCAAAGCTGTCCAATGCAGGAGTTTTACTCTTGCTGCTCTTGGGGGGACTTGATTCTCCGCTTCCTGCCTCACGACCACCGCGTTCGCTACCTTCGCTACCTTCGCCGCCATGGCCCAAAAGGTTTAAAACTTCCTCTCGAACCTCTTCCAGCTTCAAGCCAAGATTCATTAAGACTTGCGCCGCGACACCTTCTTGTTCACGTAGAAGGCCGAGCAGAATGTGCTCTGTTCCGACGTAATTGTGATTCAGGTTGCGAGCCTCTTCCATCGAATATTCGATGACTTTTTTGGCACGGGGTGTTTGAGGCAACTTGCCCATGGTGACCATCTCAGGACCACTTTGAACCAACTTTTCAACTTCGAGACGGATCTTGCGTAGATCAACATCCAGGTTTTTCAAGACATTGGCCGCGACACCACTGCCTTCCTTCACCAGGCCCAAAAGGATGTGCTCGGTGCCGATATACTCATGGTTAAAACGCTGTGCTTCCTGATTCGCCAGCTGCATTACCTTTCGAGCGCGGTCAGTAAATCTCTCGTACATGATTCTCTTTCTTCAATCTCTTTTGGTTACAGTCAGGCTCGCGTTTTCGGGTTTAGCTTACACTTTGTAAAATGCTAATCAACACGTTAGATTTCAGGCGGCTTTGGAAGCAGTAGAAGGTGGTATTTGAGCTGTCACTGCAGTCAATCGTTCCAATAATTCGTGTTCCCTGCCAATTTCCTCTTGCCATTTCTCAGCTGAGTCCAATCGCTCCATATTTTTCAAGACCAGCCGTGAATCCTCCGATCGACCAGCACGACGGTACACACCCGAAAGCATGATCATGGCATCGGCATCTTTCGGGCTACGATGCAATATGGATTTCAGTAGGACTTCTGCCTCATGCCAGTTTCCCCTTAAGTATTCCCTTTGCGCCTGCCGAAACAAGTCCTCCACTGTCGAATCGATCCTTTGGAAACGATAACTCTCGTGCCACGACCAGACGAATCCGACCAACCACATGGTTGCGGTCGTGAGCCAGACACCATGACGGGCCGTATTTCCTACCCATTCAGGCCAAATAAAGGCGATTATCAGCGATAAATTAAGAACGAGGGCGAATCCTGAGGCAATCGCCAGTCCGTTCCAATCACCGCGCCACCAAAGCGACGGCAACCCAGGCCAAAGATACGTTACTCTTGTGACCAACGACATTTGCGACCATTCCAACGTGCGAGGTTATTGCGCGCGACCGGAAAACGGTCCGCTTGCCAAGGAATTGTAACTCGCAGAACGATGTGAATCAAGGCAAATCACTATGAGAACTGAAGTTAGGCAAACCTATGCTGAATTTCTGGGGGTGCTCAGAGTGACTGTCAAGAACGTGAAATTCGGAACCAGTGACACAATGCTCAAAACGTCTGGACACTTGTGCTGCTTTTGTGATTAATGGCAATTTGCTAGTCTGCCGAATGGAAAGCGAATCGGCAAAAGCTGCCGGGAAATCG
>Ga0310125_10000817_pt1 | contig 15352 bp, 13 predicted proteins | sample CB11b_Tmax_Bot8__FD_203508 | JGI IMG/M metagenome (GOLD analysis project Ga0310125, IMG submission 203508) | Marine microbial communities from Western Arctic Ocean, Canada - CB11b_Tmax_Bot8 | ecosystem: Environmental > Aquatic > Marine > Oceanic | place: Canada: Western Arctic Ocean | collected... | reverse complement strand
TAAGCCAACCGACGTCGCGCACCTAGGGCATCATCCTCACACGCTGGGCGATGCACCGCATGAAAGGCATCGCCCAACTTAGGCATCGCATGATGCTTTAAAATTGCTTTCGGCAGTGGGTCAAGAATCTGCCCCCCCACGCCTTCAAGAACCTCATTGATAATCTTCTCTATTGCCCAACTCGGAAGATTCTCCGTAGCCGGGTAAACAGGCCGCAAATAATCCCCCTTGGGAGCAACCTGATCTTCCTCCTCGATAATTTCCCATCGAGGGTTCACCATCTGCTGCATGGTTTTATATGCAGTGACCTTGCCCTGGACCCGGACTTGCATCCCCGGATGAATACGACCACGCAGGTAACCGGCATTGAACCAGACCAGTTTTATTTGACTGCTGGAGTCTTCCAACGTCGCCTCAAATTTTGTTTGACGACCGCCACGCCCTGCCGGTGCGGCACGAGCTGCAGTAATCATTCCACGAACCGAGCCCACAACCCCCATCACCAGGTCATTAATTGACGATTCGCCATGTTCCTGCTCGTAACGGACCGGCAGATGCTTAAGCAAATCGGTCACAGTAGCAATACCCAGATGGGCAAATCGCTCGGCCTGCCGCCCCCTTACATGGGGTAGGTTCATCACCTGGGTCGACAGATCTATGATGTCAACAATCGCACTTGATGGCATAACGCTGATATTACACAACAATTCAGTTTCTATTGAACCGAGGCGGCTTTCCAAAGTTAGGATGAAGGACTGGGAAATGACTACCGATCACACCGCCACCTTGATCCCGCTCTGGCATGAAACCGACGACCTGACCACACCACCAAGCCACCGACAGTAGATCTACAACCCGTAAATTGGCCGAAGCTTACCCACCAAGTACCCCAATAGGGGTTCGGCAGATAACGACCGGCCGGTAACCCGTCGGCAAAGTTCATCTGATCGGTACCGCATCCCATGACAATAAACTTGCTTGCTCAACCATTCACGCAAGGGCGAAAACTCGCCGTCCTCAAACAACTGCACAAGCCCGGGAAGGGCCTCCTGTGCCGCCTCGAAAAACTGCGCCGCATACAGATTCCCAAGTGTATAGCTTGGAAAGTAACCGATCGCATCTGACGACCAATGGATATCCTGCAAACATCCGCGCCGATCATCCGGCACATCCACACCGAGATACTCCTTGTATTTCTCTTCCCAGATACCTGGAACATCACGAACCTGGATTTCGTCTTTCATCAAAGCACGCTCAATTTCAAAGCGAACCATGATATGCAGGTTGTAAGTCACCTCATCAGCTTCGACCCGAATCAGGCCTGGTGTAACAATATTTGCTGAACTGTAAGCCCCATCCACATCCCGCTTATTGCCGCCAATCCCCAAGCACTGACAAAGCCTTGGCAGGCACCACACCCAGAAGGAGCGCGACCGACCCACCATATTCTCCCAGATCCGACTTTGACTTTCGTGAATTGCATATGAAACCGCCTCGCCCATGGGCGTACCAAAATGGCTTTCCGGCAGATTCTGGCCGTAGATGCCATGACCTGTTTCATGCAAGGTGGAGAACAAGGGCTCCACCGGATTGGGCTCGTCGAACCGGGTGGTCATCCGCACATCATGACAATGGATACCACTACAAAACGGGTGTGGCGATTCATCCAGTCGTCCCCGATCAAAATCAAACCCGACGTCTGCCGCAAGCTTACGTACAAACTGCTTGAATTTGGCACCAGGCTGCACCAGTTGACTTAGCATATTGCAGGGATGGTGGGCACTTGCCATTAGTTCGTTCACAAGCGGAACAAGCTGTTTGCGCAATGATGCGAACAACCGATCAATGTCAGCGGCCCTACACCCTGGCTCGTATTCATCAGCCAACACATCCCACGGTTCGCCATCGCCGGAATCCAAACATTCCGCCTTGCGTTTCTGCAACTGCACAAGTTTATCAAACCATGGATGAAAGTGCTCGAAATTATTTGCCTTTCGCGCCTCTGCCCATCTGCTACGGGCTATGGCACTGGTCTCGCTCAACGATTCAACCAGTTCAGTCTGCAAGCGGATTGCACGTTCATATTTCCACCGGATCTCGCGCACATTAACCGAAGCCGCGACGTACGGATCATCGGCCCAATCGCCATCCGCCTCGCAGGCGGAAAGAAAATCGCCCACACGAGGATCGATCATCATTTCATGGGTCATACGGGCCAGTTGTGCAAGTTGCTGTGACCGATGCACAAGGCCACCAGGAGGCATAATTGCCTGTTGATCCCACGCAAGCAGGCTGGCCGTGCTTTTCAACACCCCAGCGTCACGAATAAACGCCATTAGTTGGTGATATGCCGAGCATGTTGTTTGGTCACTGGACAAGCGGTCAATATTAGCACCTCAAGCACGCTCGCGACACATTCCCTGACCATGACTGGCCAAAGTCAATCGCACCCCCACCAAGACAATTGTCCGCCCCAAGCAACCGCACGAAAAGTCCCATCCGGTCAATCTGGACGCGTGTTGCGACTTTGCAGGTCAAACCATCCCTGGGTGGGATCATAGACAAACTTAAGCTGGCGGTTCTCAAACTGCGCAAACCAATCCGGCCAATCCAACAGATCAAGCGCTTCAGGCTCGGAGAACGATGCGCCGCCAATTCGGATACGATCCGGCTGACCCGATTGACAGGCTGGCCAATAGTTATTGCTCATACACCACATGCGAATCGTTTCATGGCTTAATGTTTCATATACAGTCATCAGCATGGACCCTTCGGTATCATCATCACGCAAAGAGGATACAACAAAACTCATGATGCCTGCCGATTGTTCGTCCCCAACACAGATGCATGTCGTAACTGACCGCATGCGGCAGCCACATCTCGTCCACGACTGGCACGAATGTGCGTATTGATACCAGCCTTGCGAAGTATCGATTGAAATTGGCGGACATCTTCTGTCGCCGGCCTTTCAAACGGCAGACTGGCAACCTCGTTATACCGGATCAGGTTAACATTGCTTCGCAGGCGTCTTGCAACTCCTGCCAGTTCCCTGGCCTGGCTTGGACGATCATTAACACCACCAAGCAACACATATTCAAGCGTCACCTCGCGTCCGGTCTTGTCAAAGTAGTATCGCCCCGCCTCAACCAGTTGCGAAAGACTGACTCGCTTGGCCCAGGGAATCAGCTGGCCGCGCAATTCATCGTTGGACGCATGAATACTAATTGCCAGGGTGATTTTTAAGGACAAGTCGGCAAGCTTGCGAATCTGCCCCGGCAGCCCCACGGTACTGATGGTGACCCGTCGGGCCGAGATATTAAGCCCCCATGGCGCGGTGAGAATTCGAACCGCATCTGTTACCGCCTCAAAATTCGCCAGCGGCTCCCCCATTCCCATAAATACCACATGAGTTACACCAGCCGGAGTCCAATCCTGTTCGGACCCGGCACGAGGGAGTGGCGTCCAGCTGATTCCATCCAACAACCACACCTGCTCCACAATCTGAGCGGCAGTGAGATTGCCATCCAATCCGCCAAGACCAGATGCACAGAACCTGCAGCCTACCGGGCAACCAACCTGGCTTGACACACAGGCGCTTGCACGCCCCCGTGCAGGTATCAGCACGCACTCCGCCTGTGCTGCCTGGTCCACCCAGTGAACCAAAAGTTTTTGAACACCATCGGTGGCACTCTGCTTGCCAACAATGGCAGCATTTTCAAAATGGATGATCCGGCCAAGCGACTGCCTGTCCTCCTTGGAAATATCATGCATTTGCTGCAGGTCAGTAACATGCCGGCGATATATCCAGTCAAGAAGCTGGTCGGCTCGAAATTTAGCCATCCCCTGTTGCTGTACGATTTCATACAACCGAGGCTGGGTCAAGCCAAAAATAGACGCCTGCTGTGTATTAGTTCGATCCATGGGTAAGTATTACCGAGTGAATAACGGTTTATAACATCCTCATGATATAAACCCCTCGCCTCTTTTCCTGGCAACGAATATCTCTACAGTCTAACGGGGAGGCATTTACGCCCCACCAGCCACTTCGAGTAAGATACCCCAGCAAGCAATGAACGGCGAAGAACCAAGCCTGAATGTAAACCTAGCTGGCCTGAAACTGGCCAACCCCATGATGACCGCTTCGGGCACATGTGGCTATTGCTTTGAATACGCCGACTTGCTCGACTTGTCACGATTGGGTGCATTTGTCACCAAGACAATCACTGCAAAACCCCGAAAGGGCAATGCAGCATACCGGATTGTGGAAACCCGCGGAGGCATGCTAAACGCAATTGGACTTGCCAACGTTGGACTGGAAGTGTTTTTGAAGGAAAAGCTGCCGCAGCTTCGCCAGTTACGTGCGTCAGGACCTCGCATCATCGTCAATATCGCCGGCCATGATGCAAACGAATTCGCCGAACTCGCAACCCATGTTTCGGCAGAAGATGATATTGATGCCATCGAACTCAATGTTTCCTGCCCGAATGTGGCCGGCGGACTCGACTTTGGAACCAACCCCGATCTTTTGGAACCATTGGTCGCCAAAGTGCGCCAATCAATGACACCCAACGTCAAACTGATTGTGAAACTATCACCCAATGTGGGCGACATCTGTCAAACGGCACGTGCCGCGATCAATGGCGGTGCGAATATCCTGAGCATGATCAATACTTACACAGCGCTCACCGTCGACGTCTACCATCGCCGTCCTCGATTGGCCAATGGGACGGGCGGACTTTCCGGACCAGCCATTCGACCACTTGCGGTCTACCTAGTGAATCGGGTCTACCAAAATGTCGCCCACCAGGCTAACGTACCAATCATTGCAATGGGAGGCATCCAATATTGGCAGGATGCGGCAGAATTTATTCTCGCCGGCGCAAGTGCCCTGGCTGTTGGAACCGGCCTGTTCATAAACCCTGCCGCCCCCACGAATATCAGCGATCAACTGGTTTCCTGGCTCTCCAAACTCAGTTACAACCACCTCGACCAGGCTGTTGGCAGTTTGCAAATGCCAACGGCGGCGACCGATACCAATAGCCAATAAATAAACAGGCTCCGAATTGGCTCTCGAGATGACCAAATCTCGATGACTGCAATTGACACCTTGCCATCCTGGCATACTCGCTATCCATCCGATCTCGAGAACCACGAATACGCCGGTTTTTTTGCCACAACTGCCGGCCCCAATTCGCCTGGCAAACATGCCCAGGCCCAGCCCAACCACCACCGCTGTCATCACAGGTAATTGAAAGTTGATTGAACGGGCTTGCCCCCCTCTTGGACATGAACTAAAACCCCTGCATGCTTAAACTGGCAACCATACTCGACAATCCGGGTGCTCCGGTCACCAAAACACGTTATCGTGATCCACAGGAACTCTATCGCCTTGGCTATAACGGTGTTGTCTTATATGAAACAACTGGCTTGTCGGGTGTTGAGATAAACGGCAACGTTGCGGATCGTCAGCTTCACCATTGGCTATCTGGACAGTTTGACCTAGTTGACCAGCAGATCAATCAGGCTTGCGCAGCGCAGTTGGATGTCTACCTCAGCTACGATGTCTTGAGCCTGAGCACCGACCTGGTAGATCAACACCGAGATCAGTTTTGCTGCAAGGCCCGCCCAGTTACGCTTTGCCCTGCCAGCAACGAGGCAATCTCTGCTTCCGTTGATGCGCTGCGCAGTCTTCTGCGCCGGTTCAATCAGGTGCGTGGCGTGGTGATCCGCTTTGGCGACAACGAGGCCGCACGCCTGCCCCACCTCACCGGCAACGACATTTTACTACCCCATTGCGCACGCTGCAGCCGCCTTGGGCGCGCCAAACGAATCAACAAGGTCGTAACTGCGTTCTATGACCTGGTGATTCGTGAATTGGAACTAAATCTTATTGTACGAGCATGGAATGTTCGACCCACCGGCATGCATGATTCGGTTGATGTCTGCCGTCGAGCCATACGCGGGATTCCACGAGATGACAGGTTCATGCTGTCGTTCAAATTTACCCAAACTGATTTTTGGCGTTATCAACACTGGAACCAGGCAAGCCTCGCCTGTGAAGATCACCCAATCATCTACGAACTCGAATGCCAACGTGAGTACGAAGGGAAAGGCGCCATCCCAAACTGGCAGGTACCGCTGTGGTGCGATGGTCCGCCTGAAATGACCCAGGATGCACAGAAAACCGGATTGAACCATCTGCCGGATCAGCTCCATCTTGCCGGCTTGTGGGCCTGGGTTCGTGGTGGCGGCTGGGGTGGACCATTCGTAACCAACGAGACCTGGATCGACGCGAATGTTTATGCGGTACCAAAAGTTGCTGATGGATCGACCAAAAACCAGAAACAACTTGCCCTCATGTGGATGAGGGAGCGGTTGGATATCACAGATTGCGACCTGGCCGAGACCATCTTGAAACTTCTCGAGCACTCACACGAGATGATTCTCAACGGCTTCTATATCGGTGCCTACGCCCAAAACTTGTCAGACTCCTGGCATCCCAACGCCGACTGGATCCAGGACGACTTACTCGATGCTCATGCCGTTTGGCGGATGATTGAACATTTACCAGCTTCACAGGTGGAACAGGTTATTAACGAGAAACGACGAGCTGCAGACATGATCAGCAAAGACCGTGTTGCCCTTAAACAGCTCATCACCGAGTCAAATCGCCCGACACTCGAACCAATGCTCCACACCTTGGAATATGCTGATGCGTTGTTTGGCGCCATCCACGAACTGCTGGCCGGCCTCGCTGCATACCGCCGCTATACCGAGCAGCAACCAGACCAACCCCAACCCGCCTTGGCCGATCAATGTCGCCACCACCTGCTTGAAGCACAAAACAAATGGAATCATCACACGCAACGCACCGCCTCTCTTTCCGGTGCTGCAACCGCCTTTCGAGAGTCCGGCTTCTGGGAGTTGACCCAGCAAATCATGAATGAACTCACTTAACCAACAACTGGCGACAGCGTGCCTGGTGGTCGGCATAGAGCTTTTGAGTATTTCCTCGCTTCTGGCGACAGGTCTTGTCTGATCGACGACCAAATACATGAGCCCGCGTTTCAAAGTCCCGAGAGAGAATACACGCTTCGACGATGCCCTGATGGCACGTCTCGGGAATGATCTGCAAACCATTGATGTCGCCGTGCAAAAGATCGCCTTCATTGACCTGCGCACCACCAATCTCAATCGACCCCTGCGGGCGTCGGATCATAAAGCTTGAATGTGCAGTTGCCGCACCGGCAGCAAATACCGGCATACCCTCCCGATCAATACCTTCCAGGTCGCGAATACCTCCGTCCGTCACGAATCCGATGCAACCGGCGGCGGCGGCAATTTTAACCATCCCGTCACCCACGATGCATTCATGTTCAGGGCGGGCGCCAATCGCCTTCATCACAATCACATAGGGCGTGGGATCATCCTCCATCAACTCCATTAGTTCCATCAGGGCCATGTTATCCCGTCCCCTCCCCCTTGAACTGGTGTCCGTTTCGAGGAGCATCGCGACGCCGACCATCGGCTGCGACTGCGCCGTCATCTGGCGAATATTGCGGCTCATATAACATTCGCCGACACCGGGACAATCCATGGCGTCCATCGCTTCGGCCACCAATGGCGATTCAAATTCATGAAGTTGGTCTATCAACGAACAAACAACTGACATATATACTCCGAGCGAAGTTCCTGAGCCAGACCTCGGCCCGACCTTTGTACAATACCCTCTGTGAACAAGATTATCCGGTTGGCCAGCATAAGCAATTTCCATATCAAAAACGCTAAATCGCTTTGGCGCCGAAGGCGGCGTGACGATTTGGGCATCTTTGCCTGCGAAGGCATGCGCGAAGTAAGTCGAGCCCTTCAGGCGGGACTCACCATGCATGAATTGTATTTTTGCCCAACGGTACTGGGGCTCGGTGCTGATGAGATCAAAATCCACCTGGACAATGCAGAAGTTGATGCGGCCCAGTGGTATGAGGTCAATTCCGCGATATTTGCACGGATGACTTACCGTAAAGAACCAGAGGGCATTCTTGCCATCTTTGAACAGCGGACATGGCAACTGAAGGACCTGGACGATATCACCCCACCGGAATTGTGGCTTGTCTGCGTGGGCGTAACCAAACCGGGCAACGTTGGCGCAATGGCAAGATCCGCACTGGCCGCCGGCGCAAGTGGGATGCTGCTGGCTGACGCAGTCGTAGACACCATGAACCCGAATGCCATCCGCGCCAGTACTGGCGCCGTATTTAGCCTGCCCATTGTGTGCCAAAACACCCAAAACGTCCTATCCTTTTTGGCCGATCGCCAGGTGAACATCCTGGCAGCTGAGCCGGGCGCTGCACAGCCTTATTTTGATGTCCCATATACCGACCGAGTGGCATTGGTGATCGGCAGTGAACCAACCGGACTAAATGACCGGTGGAAACAAGCAGCAGATGAGCTCATTGCCATCCCCTTCACAACAACCAGCCGGCAAACCATCGACTCATTGAATGCCGCAACAACAGCGGGAATCCTTCTTTTTGAAGCAGTTCGACAATACCGATCACATAACCCTGCGCAGAAGGACTGAAAGTCATCTTGCCAATTTTTCTTGACGGACTAACCGCAACCGCTACGCTACAGCTGATGATTGATGGTTGCTCGCCAGTCGTAGCGGTTTCGATATTAACTTTGTGTCATACAAATTGTGCTCTTCACCACCAACATGGTCTAAGAACCCACGGCTACTGGCAAACCACGCTTTTAGAGTCCTGCGTGCGATTAGGGTATTGATCACATTCAATATTGGGCGAGTTGAAGTTGGATCTAAACCTACCCGCCCCATCATGAGCAATGCATTAATACTGCGGTTTTACCAGAACCCCACAGAGTAATGTCGATGCGCGTATTCATGCTTGGCTGGGAATTCCCGCCCTTCATCAGTGGCGGACTGGGAACAGCATGCCATGGGCTGACCTTGGCGTTGAGCCGCCAAAACACCAAAATCACTTTCGTGTTACCGAAAGAGATTGACACCCAAAACACATCCCATGTTCGCCTGCTCACGCCACAATCACCACTGGCCGCATCAGAAAATCCGTCATCCCGCACATCGGCGAGTACCTTTACCCAGGAAGACAGCGACACACGGCTGGATCCAAATATCAAGTTCCAGGCAATACCCGCACGAATATACAGCCCCTACCAGTCCGCTGGCGGGGTATTGCGGCAGCCACTGCCTGCCGCATCACGGCAATGCATGCAATCCAATCAATCCGCCCCAGCCATCGCCTCCTTGGTATCAGGACTCGGCCCCGGAACTGGCCCGCAGGACTATAGCGGTGATTTACTTGATGAGTGCCAAAGATTTTCCGACTTATGCCTCAATCTCGCACGGGGTGAAGACTTTGATGTCATCCACGCCCATGACTGGCTGACCTTCCCCGCAGGCCTCGCAGTTGCCCGGCTTACCGGCCGGCCCCTTATCACACATATTCACTCCACAGAATTTGACCGGTCCGGTGAAAATATCAACCAACCGGTATACGACATCGAGCGGAGGGGGATGCATGGCGCGATTCGGGTTATTGCCGTCTCGTATCTCACTAAATCCATCATCCAACACAGATTCGGCGTTAACCCCGACAAGATTGAGGTTGTTTACAACGGTATTGAAAATGTCAATCCACTGCCAGGACTGCATGGCGAGCCCGCGATTCGGCGCAGCGACAAGATCGTCCTCTTTCTTGGACGCATTACCATGCAGAAGGGACCGGAATATTTCGTCCGCGCAGCCAAGAAAGTCCTGGAAAAGGAACAGGAAGTGAAATTCGTAATGGCCGGCTCTGGTGACAAGATTACTGACGTGATTGACCTCGCAGTGCGAGAAGGTATTGGGCATCAGGTCCTGTTCACAGGGTTCCTGCGGGGCAAAGATGTAGAACGCGTCTTTAGAATCGCAAATGTTTACGTCATGCCCAGTGTTTCCGAGCCATTTGGTATCGCCCCACTGGAAGCCATCCGGCATGATGTGCCGGTTATCATTTCAAAAACCTCCGGCGTTGCCGAGGTACTCACGCACGCACTTAAAGTGGACTTCTGGGATACAGACGAAATTGCGAACAAAATCATTGCAGTACTACGCCACCCCCCCCTATCCAGTACACTGCGTGAACAAGCTGACCTTGAAGTCAGGCGGCTAACCTGGGATGGCGCGGCCAAAAAGTGTCTGCAAGTCTACGACCAGGCCATGCAGTTGGTCTCGGCTTGAGTGGAGGGGCATTTCAAAACACCCAAACAAGCCATGGGAATCCAACCAGCTCACACACGGCACGCCCCCGTTACACCAGCAGCAAGGCAACCGGTTTTTCATCTAATTTGATAGCACGCATCTCTCGACCGATGGAGACATGCCGCCATTTGATATGACGGGGCTGTTGACCTCGCGGATATCGATCTACCCCACGCCGTCGTGAACACCCAATATCGTTGGCCATTATCGAATAATTTCGGCTAGACTATTACCGATGGAACAGGGCCAACGCGAATTCCTGACTGTTGCTCGTGAACGCGCCGTGCTGGTGGCCTGCCTGTTACCAGGCCACCACAATGATCCACAAGACCCCCTCGGCGAGTTGCAAAGCCTTGCCGATACGGCTGGCGCAATCTGCGTAGATCACCTGATTCAAAAGAAGACCCGGCCCGCCCCAGCAACATACTTGGGTTCTGGAAAAGCACAGCAATTGGCAGAAATGGTGACTACCCATGAAGCTGATGTTGTCATTTTTGACAACGACCTGCGTCCATCACAAATCAGCAACCTCGAAAATATCTGCAACTGTAAGATCCTAGACCGCAGCGAACTGATTCTTGATATTTTCGCAGCAAGAGCGCGAACCCACGAGGCCAAACTTCAAGTTGAGTTGGCTCAATTGGAATACACCTACCCGCGTTTACGAGCCATGTGGACACACCTTGAAAGAATTGCGGGCGGAGCACCCACCGGTATTGGTACGCGGGGACCAGGTGAGCAACAACTTGAAACTGATCGCCGAATTGTCCAGAGAAAGAAAAGTGACCTAAAACGCCAGATTGCTGATATCCAACAGCGAAAGGCGCGGGAGGTCGCCAGGCGGAATGAGGACTTCTTCACCGTAGGATTGGTTGGTTACACCAACGCCGGTAAGAGCACGTTGTTCAACTTCGTAACCGACGGCGGTGCCTTTTCAGACGATCGTCTTTTTGCAACGCTATCGACACGAACGCGAAGGTGGCGCCTTGGCCAGGGCAACACCGTGATGTTATCCGACACAGTCGGTTTCGTACGTGACTTGCCACACCATCTTGTCGCGAGTTTCAAGGCCACCCTAGAAGAGGCCGTACACAGTGATTTGCTGCTGATTGTGCTGGACGTATCGGATCCACGTAGCGATCACCATTTTGAAACTGTCGGCCAGGTTCTTGATGAAATCGGGGCGACTGACCAACCCCGTATCATACTTCTTAACAAGACTGATTTACTTGAACACAATGCCGATGTCCTGGTCATGACCAGTAAGTACCCCGATGCCATTACCATCAGTGCCAAATCAGGCCTTGGCCTGGACAACCTGGCCGACACGGTTCGCCAGGCGATGCGAGGTTCAATGCAGCACATACAACTTGAACTTGACATCGCTGACGGCAAGGCAATGCATTTCTTGGAAAGCCGCGCAACCGTATTGGACCGCCAGTACATGGATACACGCGTCTTGATGACCGTGCGGATCGGGCATCGCCAACTGGCGCAACTTCGCGCAACCGGTGCATCAATCAAACAGATCACCCAACTGGCCTCCGATTGATAGCACACACCAACCGATGCCCAATACCGCAATTACCATCATTCTCATTTCGACATTCCTGCATGCCGGCTGGAATCTTATGGTCCGCCGCAAGAGGTCCGAGATACAGTTCATCTACCGGATGCTCTTTGCAATCGCGGCCATTGGATTGATCCCGATGGTAATTTTCGAGTTTTTCCTAGAGCCGCTCGGCACCAGGCTCTGGGTTCTTGCTGCAATATCCGGCACCTTTTGTGGACTTTATTTCATCGGCCTGGCAAAAGGCTACGAGAATTCCGACTTTACGCTTATCTATCCAATCGCACGAGCATTACCAGTCCTTTTCATTGCCGTTGCCGATGTACTCTTGGGACGGTGGCCGACTTCATCAGGCTGGCTCGGACTGTCATTGATTGTCATGGGCTGCCTTCTTGCGCCACAGACATCATTCCGTGTTTTTCAAACACATCATTACGCCAATCGAGCCTTCAGATGGGTGCTGCTGGCGGCGATGGGGACGATAGGGTATTCATTAACCGACAAGATCGGCGCAACTGAACTGGCGACACTTCCGCTTAATCGACCCCTGTCAGCTGCACGTTACACTTACGTTTTCTTTGTTGTCGCATTGATCGTCTATAGCTTCCTGACACCTGCCAGTCGTAAGCGGTGTTCGAACAACCCCAGCCCAGGCTGGCTATTCCCACTAACAGCCGGCCTTCTGAATTGGGCATCGTATCTCCTGATCATCTGCGCCTTGCAAATCACCAACCAGGTCAGCTATGTAGTCGCCTTCCGTCAATTCAGTATCGTCATTGGTGTATTTTTAGCGTTCATCATCTTCAAGGAACCGGGCGCAATGGTACGCATGACAGCGTCACTGCTCATTACCGGTGGTCTTATTTTAATTGCATTGTGGGGCGCCTGTTGACTTGACCGTCAATGCCACATTTCAAAGCCACCGTCAACGACCAGGTTATGCCCAACCACATAATCTGAAGCCGGCGAAGCCAGGAACAATATGGCGCCTTTCAGGTCGATCCCATCCCGCCCCATTCGCCCAAGAGCTGTTCCATCCGCAAAATCATCTATAAATGACTCCGGCAGATCACCCCGCGCAAAACCACCGGGCGAAATCGCATTCACATAGACGCCTGAAGGCCCCAGTAATGCCGCCAGATCTCGCGTCAAGCCGAGTACACCCGCCTTGGCCGCGGCGTAGTCCACCGGCTGGCCCATCATCTTGTGCTTTTCATACATCCTACGATCACGCCCCAGCAAAGCGGCAATCGATGCGATATTAATAATCTTCCCGCAACCTTGCCGCTGCATGATCCGCCCAACCTCACGACAACAATAAATCACACCCGTCAGGTTCACGTTAATCATGGACTCGATGTCCATGGGATCCCGATCAAACAAAAATGCGACGCTCTTGCCGGACCCGCCGCCAGCATTGTTCAGCAGAATATCCAACCGGCCTTTCCACGCTTGTGCAAGCTCCACGGCCGCCTGGACACCACCATGACTCGACTGATCCAGTTCAAGTGGCAAAACATCAACCCCATAAGTTTCCCGAAGCTTGCTTGCGGTTTTTTCTGCGTTTGACTTGGTTCGTGATGTAATGACCAGGTCAGCACCAGCTCCAGCCAGAACACAGGCGCCGTCATATCCAAGATGTCGAGCGCCGCCAGTGATCATTGCGACCTTTCCCGACAAATCAAACATCTGGACAATTTCGCTGTTCATCTGCTATCCTTTCGCCACGATCATTTCTTCCAAAAGCTTCCAACCATAGAGCTGCATCCTCGGCAGGTGGAATGGACCTTTCCAATGGTTGGACTTGATGGTGTTGCTTACCGTCCCATCCCGACGCAGGTAACCAAACCACTCGCCGTTGACCTTGTCTGGAAAATGGGCGAAGGCCCACTCGTGCACACGCTCATACCAATCACTCCACTTGGCGTCACCGGTCAGATGATGAGCCAGAAGCAGAGCATAAAGAGCTTCATTGTGCGGCCACCACAGCTTGAGTTCGTGCTCATATGGTTCAGGCGCCTTCCCATCGCAATCCACAAAGTATAGGATCCCGCCATGTTCCGAATCCCAACCAATCTCAAGTGACCACTCGAGAATTTCGCAGGCACGGGGAACTATCGACATGTCATTGCGGTGCCGTGCTTCAGTCATTAAAAACCAAGACGTCTCAATAGCATGCCCCGGATTAACAGTACGCCCTTCGGGGGTGTCGAGAATACTCCCGTCGGCCTGGACGGTCTCAAGCAGACATCGCTTCTCCGGCTTTAAGAATTCACCAAAGACCTCGTCCATGGAGGAAGTGATGACCTGTTCATAGAAAGGATCCGGACCGGATGCCTCCCGAAGAACTTGGCTCATGGCGAGCAGGATCATGGGCATTGCATGCCCCTTGAGCTGCCGTGTTTCAGTAAAGATCTTGGGCTCCAGAAGTCCAGGTGTTGTGTGGTACTTGATGATCAGCCTGTAGAGTTCATTCGCCCGCTGGATCATCTCATCCGACCCGGTCGCCCGGCCATATTCGGCAAGAGCAACCACACCAAACGTCTCGGTAAACAGATAGCGGCGCTTGCGAATTGGGCGGCCATCACGGGTCAGCAGGTAAAACATGCGCCCGTCTTCATCGAAAGCATGCTTGAGCATGAAATCAACTCCATGCTTTGCCAGTTCAAGCCAATCATCTCGCTTTTCAATCTCGTTATAGAAGCGGCTCCACATCCAGACAATACGACCTAACACCCATACCGCCTTGTCTGTACTTAACAATGCCCCATCAGCATCACGGTAATTCAGGTAACCACCGCACTCGTCATCAATGATCCTGCTCTGCCAGAAGGGAATCGTGTCGTCGAGCAAACCATCACGGTAAATATCTCGTAATTCCAACAGGCGTTTCTTATCCATGACATGAACCTTGTTGAACTGGATGTAATCTGTAAACAAACTTTCTTTTAGAACTGCGATGGTAACGTATCAACCGCCTGCTGCACGCCATGACGAATCAAGGCCTGATTGCGCCTGAACGAACGGCCGACAATCCACTCCATGCGGTGCCGACCCACAGTCGGTTGTCCTCTCCGTTACATCCCCGGGTTGATTCCTGTCATTGACATGGATCAATTCCATCAGAACCGGCAATACATCAGCCATCATGATCTGCCCAGTGGCCAAACCAATATCCAACAAGTTGGCCAACCGTACTTGGATTGCCGAAAATAACAGCTGGAACCTGACGAACTGCCGGGCATATGATCCAACGCTGAAAATCAAGGCTTGTATCAGAACAACTATTTTGGTGGCAGTTTCACAAATCATGTAGCCCTTTCTACTCCAGACCGTCTAGTATATAACGATGCAGACATAACCGCAGACCATCGAAAAACCAACCCAGCCACTTGGCTTTGGGCTTAATACCTCAAAATGCCTCCGCAGGAGAATCCAAGGCGGCATGATGACATGAAAAAACCAGCCGATTCGATTTCCGTATAACCGGCTGCCGATAC
>Ga0310125_10000812_pt1 | contig 15390 bp, 10 predicted proteins | sample CB11b_Tmax_Bot8__FD_203508 | JGI IMG/M metagenome (GOLD analysis project Ga0310125, IMG submission 203508) | Marine microbial communities from Western Arctic Ocean, Canada - CB11b_Tmax_Bot8 | ecosystem: Environmental > Aquatic > Marine > Oceanic | place: Canada: Western Arctic Ocean | collected... | reverse complement strand
ACCGAAACCGGGACTCTACTCATCGTTGACGAGGTGATCAGCGGTTTCCGCTGTTCAAAAGGCGGCGCACAGGAGGCCTATGACGTAACCCCGGATATGGCCACGCTCGGAAAGATCGTGTCCGGAGGGATGCCCGGTGCTGCGGTCGTGGGTCGACGTGATATTCTCGCCGGGATGGACTTTCGGCATATGGCAGCCGATGGCCGGGAAAAGATCTTTCATATGGGCACCTTCAATGCCGTACCCACCGCGTGTGTTGCGGGGATTGCGGCGCTCAAGATCGTGCGTGATACCGATGCCTGCCAGCAGGCCATCGACTACGGGAACTCACTGATCGAAGAATTAAACGACCTGTTCACAACCGTCGGCGTCTGCTGGATAGCCTACGGAACCTTTGGCGGGTTTCACGTATTCCTTAATCCGAACCAAATCACCACCTGTCGGGCCGAAATCGAATCTGGAATCCATGATTACCAGACCCTGAAGGCACCGGTCGACCCCTCGCTCATGATGAAACTTCGTCTGGGCATGTTGTTACATGGTGTCGATATCCAGGGATGGCCGGGCGCCCCGGTTTCCGCCGCCCATACCAACAGGGACCGCAGGCAAACGGTCGATGCATTTGGCCAGACCATCCAAATGCTGCGTAAAGAGCAGGCGTTGGCGTAATGCGTCTTTCTGACCAAGCCTCTGTGGCCTGGTAAAATCAGATTCACCGCCAAACCAGCCGTAATAGCCCTTCCTTTATATATAGCCATTTCAGGCACGGATCGATCGGTTGGGGATATGCACCCTTGGATCCGATACGATGGGCCACGATGAACCTTGACCTTATCGCCACATCCACTTTTGGGCTCGAAGCGGTCGTGGCCCGTGAATTGGCGGCACTGGGCTATGAAAGCAGGATGCCGCAGACAGGGCGAATCGAGTTTTCCGGGGACGATACCGCAGTAGCGAAAACCAATCTCTGGCTCAGATCGGCAGATCGTATTCTTATCCGCATCGGCCGTTTCCAAGCCAATGACTTTGATCAACTGTTTGACGGGATCCAGGCGCTGCCTTGGGAACAGTGGATACCAGAAGATGGCTGTTTCCCGGTATCCGGCCGCTCGGTCAAAAGCACCCTGACCAGCGTGCCTGCCGTACAACGTTCAGCCAAGAAGGCTATCGTGACCCGGCTACTTGAAGCTCACCAGGTATCCGAACTTTCTGAATCCGGGGCCAGGGTTCCCGTTGAAGTGGCACTTCTTGAAAACACCGCCACGCTTACCATTGACACCTCGGGCACTGGACTTCACAAGCGTGGTTATCGCGACCTGATTGGTACCGCGCCACTACGCGAAACACTGGCCGCCGCATTGGTCCAGCTTTCATTTTGGAATCCTGACCGCCCGTTACTCGACCCGTTTTGCGGATCGGGCACCATCTGTATCGAGGCGGCGATGATTGCCCGTAATATTGCTCCAGGCTTAAAACGACAATTCGCTGCTGAGACATGGCCGGCCATTAACGCCAAGGTCTGGCAGCAAGCTCGCGACGAGGCAAAGGCCGCTATTGGCGAGGACCTTTCTGACCCGATCATCGCAAGTGACATCGACACCGATGCGTTGACCATGGCGCAACGTCACGCCATTCGGGCTGGCGTTGCCGATTCAATTAAATTTCAAAAAGCGTCGTTCTCTGAACTTTCGTCCAGTCGTGGGTACGGCTGCCTTGTGACCAACCCCCCATATGGCGAACGGTTCGACGGGTTGCAGGAGGTAAAGGATCTTTACCAAAGCATGCCCTTGATCCTGCGTCGGCTACCGACCTGGTCCTTTTTTCTCCTGACTTCATGGAATGACTTTGAGCGTCTGGCAGACCGCCGGGCTGATCGTCGCCGCAAGCTATACAACGGATCCATCCAGTGCACCTATTACCAGTTCCATGGCCCCCGGCCGGTGTCGGATCCTGCCACGAACATTGCGAAACCGACAGACCAGGAAATCTCGGGCACCACCCCACAGGTGTTTGGCGGCTTGGGTGACAAGGCAAAGGGCCAGGCTGATATTTTCGCCAACCGGCTTCGGAAGATGGATCGTCACCGGCGACGCTGGCCCACGCGGCGGAGCATCACCTGCTACCGAATCTATAACCGGGATATCCCGGAAATACCGCTCATGGTGGACCGGTACGAAGATTGCCTGCATATCGGCGAGTACCAACGACCGCACGATCGATCAATCGCCGAACATGCCGACTGGCTTGACCTGATGGTCCAAACCGCGGGGCTTGTGCTTGATGTGCCGCCCGAACGAACATTCGTCAAACATCGCCAACCACAATGCGGGCGAAGCCAATATGACCGGGTCAGCGAAAATGCACTACGGCGCATTGTGACCGAAGGTGGCCTGCGGTTTGAAGTGAATTTGTCCGACTATATCGACACGGGTCTTTCCCTTGACCACCGTATTACCCGGGACCTGATCCGCTGCGAATCGTCGGGAAAGGAGGTACTCAATCTTTTCGCCTACACCGGTTCATTTAGTGTTTACGCAGCTGCAGGCGGCGCCCGCAGGATCACCTCCGTGGACCTGTCGAGAACCTATCTCGACTGGGCACGGCATAACGTTGACCTGAACGATCAGTCGACTGACCAGCACGAGTTTGTACGCGCCAACGCGGTGGACTTCGTGATGGACCACCAGAAACGCCGGGAATATGACCTGGCGATTATCGACGCACCAACCTTTTCCAACAGCAAGCGTACCGAAGAAGACTGGAACATCCAACGCTACCACGGGCAACTGGTCCAGAATGTTTCACGGATCATAAAGCCCGGTGGCATTATCTTTTTTGCAACCAACTATCGGCGATTCAAACTTGACGACGAAGTACTGGTCGACATGAATGCCCAGGAGATCACGCATCGCACGGTCCCGGAAGATTTCGCCAACAAGAAAACACACCGCTGCTGGCGCATGGAAGTTGGCGATCAATAACGCCCGTCCTGTAACGCTGACAAGCCGCGGCTATGACTGCGTTTTAATACCTGGAGATCAACCTGGATCACCAGCCGTCGTGGCACTGAGGATCACCCAATCCACATCAGATACATCGGGCAGTTCACTGACCAAACCAGCCACGTACATTCGAAACCGTCCATCAGGCAACTGGATGATGGATGGATCATTTAGAGACCACACATCAAAACCAGTGAAATCCTCCGGTTCAAGCCGAACACCGGGATCTGCTTTAAAGGTCAGGCCGTTGTCCATACTGGTAAAACTGTATATCGCCGTCACGCTTCGTACCCCTGGAAACGGCGCCTGGGGACCACCTTGGACCATGGTGGAGATACGAATACTGCCATCGTCAAGGACATTGGCCGTCGGATCGCGCTGGTTCAGGCCGTCATCATGGGTTCCAGCGTCGTGCAAGGGATCGTCGGCATAATATTGAAAACTCTGGCCATTATCATCTGAATAAGCGAGCCGAACATTTCCTGTTGTGGTGCCCTTGTCACCAATATACATCAGCCCCACACGACCATCATCCGTGGTATACGCCGTGTGCACACCCACTATTTCCGTGTCCGGCGGGTCATAGCGGATCCCCTCCTCCGGTTCGTACTGAAGACCGTCATGCGAAATCATGCTTTTGAAATAACCAAGGCTCCGGTCCCAAAGATACTGGCGCCAGACCTGCAGCCCATCCTCGTCAACATCCGGCATCAGGACACAGCGTGGATCGGCGGTATGATCGCCCGGGCTTGTCGGTGACCGGGGATTAATTGAAAAATCAAGACCACCATCGTTCGAAGTGGCGAAATAATCGTCCGGGCCAACCTTGTAATACATGTACACGGTTCCTGAATCCGGGTGGATCCCAACCTCGGGAATGGTCGCTTCTTCCACTCGAAAACCAGCGTCAGGAATAAACACAAGTTCCAACTCGGCCGTACCAGGAACATCTTCAATCATGACCAGGTGAGCTTCACTGTACGCCGACCTTGTAAACGCCACCTGGCCACGGTCAAAGTCAAGGTAGACCTTTGAATCCATTGCCATGGTTTCAGCCAGGACTTGTTCGTGAACAACTTGCAGTGAAGCAGGATCAACCATCACCAATGATTCGATCTGGTTGACACCTGATGACGCCTTGTGTTGTGCGTAAAGCACGCCATCGTTTTCACCGACAAAGCGTTCAACACCATTCACTGGCGTACCGGCAACCAAGGTGTCAGGGTCAATCGGCACATTCCACGCGAACACCATGTCAAAAGATGGGCTGAAATACACGGACCTGAACCCATAGGTGTTTTGAATACCTTGCGTAACGGACACCTCGGCCGAAGCATCAACTTGGGGCACGAAATCATTGGATTCTTCGAGCCGATAGATTCGATTGTCATCCGCAAGATAAACAAACACCTTGCGATTATCGGGATCCGATGTATCCACGGCTGCATTCATCCGGCCCGGCCCGGTTCCCGGTCTCGGTTTACCCAGTTCAACCACCGCAAGAACTGATTGGTTGGCACCGTCGACAATTGCCACCTTGCCCTGTTCACACTGCAGGGCAACCAGGAGGCTCCCCTGCGGATCTGCGTTCATGTCCGACAACGTATCACTGTACGAGGTGGTAATGCCATGCGTGGAAAGTGATATTTCATGGATCACTTCGAGGGTGTCGAGGTCACGCACCTCGATTTTTGGTTCAAAATGACTGAAGATGAACAGTGTCTCATCTTCAGGTCGTTGGATCATTCGAACCGGCCAGGCCACCGTATCAAGGACCCGACTGGCTCCGGTTTCCAGGTCATACTCAACAAGTTGGCTTCCACCAAGCCGATTAAGCACAAGCATTCTTTGGCCATCAGGCGTAACCAAAATATCTTCAGCTGCCGTACCGACCTTGATATTAGCCGCCGCTTCAGCTCCGGAGACGAATATAGAGACACTTGCATCGCCGCCATTACCCACCACGAACGAACCGGCACCCGCCACCGCATCCATCCGGCTCGCCTCATAACGTGCCATACGAACGGACAGCATCCCACCGGTATCAGCGTCAAATGTTGACAAGCGAGAAACAAAGATATCGTCATCATCAGCCGCGCCGTATTGGTGAAGAATGCCCAGTTCGTCCTGTGACCATTCAATTGCGCTGGCGTTATAGGGCAACACCGACTGCCATACCTGGTCACCGGTCGACGCATCAATACGCCACATCTTTTTCTGACCGGCAAGGTAAAAATCGCCAGCAGGTTCAAATGCGAATTGCGAAGGCGGCTTTGGACTTGCTGCGCCCAGGTCCGGATCAATCGAAGTCATGGCGGACTCCAGCCCTTGGCCAAGCACGAATATTCTTGTACTGGCTCCACTGGCCGGCGGCGGAGTGGTCATGGCCAAAAGAGCGTCACGGGATTCATCCCATTGCAATGCCCCGATACTTTGACCTTCAAGAACCGTGCCCACAGGGTGCAGCGATGTGTCGTAGATTAGTACGCGACCACCGGTCATATCGTTGAGCAGGACATAGAAGTTTTCACGCTGCGGATCCACAGCCACATCCTTTACCGGGTAATTTGAGGCATCCGCAAGAAGATCAGCGCTGATGTCGCGACTGGCAATGACTTCACCGGTATCCGGATCTGAAAGCCACAAGGTGGAATCCTGCTTGTTGGCAATTGCCCACAGGCGCCGGTGTTCTGCATCAAAGGCCAGCTTTTTCGTTGCCTGGGCATGATCCGTGAGATAAAAGGTTCGGTCCAGTGTGCCGCGATCCAAGTCCACCACGCTGACCGCATCGGTCATGATGCCCGTGATATAGGCAAGGGCCCTGTCACTGTCGACCACCACGCTCATTCCCTTCAGCGTGTTGTCGACATCGTCCCGCCCCAACACCACTTCATTAAGAACAAGGCTTGCCGTTTCTTGACCACTAGATGTTGACAGCCAATTGGCCCCAAGTATTCCAAGGTCCTCAATATCCACCAGGCCATCGCCATTAAAATCCCCCTCGCTTCGTTGCCGGTCGAACAAGTTGAAATTGGCTCCCAGGATCCCGAGGTCTTCAATATCCACCACGCCATCACCATTGGCATCGCCAGGAAGTTCCGAATCCTCATCAGCGCTTCCCGTACTGTCCGCATCGGCCATGATGTTCACGATAAGTTCATGACCCTGGACACGAGTAACACCCGAATGATTTGACGCTGCCTCATTTAGCACCGTGATGGCCGTGTTTTGACCAGTGGAGATTGACAGCCAATTGGCCCCAAGGATTCCAAGATCTTCTATATCCACCAGGCCATCGGCATTGAAGTCCCCTTCACTTGCCAGCCGGCCGGTCAGGTTGAAATTGGCCCCCATAATCCCAAGATCTTGAATATCCACCACGCCATCACCATTGGCATCGCCGGGAAGATTGGTATCCGAACCTGTTGTGAACATATTATTCACACGACGCCACAAACCCGCCTGCTCACCATCATTCGCTTGAACACGCACGTCGTACGATGCTTGCGGTTGCAACCCAGTCAGTTGTACGGTTGTGGTTGGCCCATTGTGATTCAACCAGCCCGCCGGACCACTACCGACAACCCGGTACTGCACGTTGTATGTCAACCAATCACCATCGGGGTCCGTGGCAACCTCCCAGGTCACTTGCGCCGTAGTCTCCGCCACCTGGGACACTGAAAGCGGCCCCACCTGCGATGGCGGTTCGTTCACCCCGGTCCCTACCGGATAGACGTCCTCCAATTCCACGAAATCCCAGTAGAGCGTTGTGCCCGCCGCCACTAATTCGTCAGTAAGAACAACCTTGACTGTGCTGACGTCCTGCGGCACATCGAAGGCAAACTGCACGCGTTTCCATTGCCCCTGGCCGACCGGCGTATCGGTCTGCGCCACCGTACCGGCGGCAAGAGCATTCCCGTTGTCACGTGTTACACGAATCTTTGCCTGGCTGGCACTGCCGGATCCGGCCAGTACGTAGGCTGATACCGCATGCGTCTTTCCACCGGTGACGTTCACCGTGGTCATCGCAGTGTTCGAACCACCACCCCGTACCGTGCGCAATCCGTGCGTCCCGTGGGAAGCCTGCTGATGGCTGTCGTGGTAAGCCTGCACCCCGGCCGCAGAATAAGCCACGCGTTCGATCGACCCGCCGTCACCTGAGCTAAGCGTCCAGCCATCGGTACCCAAATCAAACTGCGGATTATCAATGAACTGGTTGTAATTACCGTTACCTAGGTAGTCGGTACTGCCCTTCGTATAGTAGTGATTTGCCAGTTGGGCAACGTAGCCGGTGGTCAGGTCATAGGAACGATAATAGACCCAGAAACCAATTCCCGGCATGGCTGATGCATCGGGATCATTACGGATCCGATGCAACTGTTCGTCAAGAAAACCGAGATAACCGATGTTCGCCACATCGTCAGCGGCAAAACCTTCCTGCGAAATGTAGAGGCCATATATCGATTTGTTCAGTAACCCGGGAATGTTTGCCTTGATCCGATCTACCCACGAGGGAATCAGACCCAGATTAGGATTGCCCTCGCGTAAATACTGTTCAATGACGTTGACGTCTGCATAGTCGCGGATCGCATTGAGAATCCGTGAATACCTACCGGGATTATCTGACAGTTGCCAGCGTGTCCATGCAAGGATGATCTTATCCGGGTAGAGCATGCGCAGCTGTTCAAACGCGGCAGCCACGTAACCTGCCCGGGCGCTACCATTCACCTCGGGATGAATCTCATCAATAATGATCGCGTCGTAGCCACCGTAAATCACACTGCTATCAAACGGTACCCGCCAAAGTGAGACCAGTTGGGCGGCACTGGTGGAGTCCGCAGGGTTGGTCACATGCCGGGCATAAACCTTGCCCTGCGACCGAATCTGGTCCAGGAACGATGCGTTACCCGAAGTACCACTGATGACATTGAAGTGTGGCAACACCTCGTTGGTGAAGTGGGAATCAACACCGTCGTGATGACCCGACATGTGCTTGATCGTGCTGGGCAGCAAGGTCACTGCGGCTACAGCTGGGTCCACACTATCTGCATCGACGTTCGGGCCCGAAGCCGTCTCAACTTCCACCACCACGGCATTGGGTGATTCAAGCGGCAATGACAGGACGACAGGATCCCCGGACAAAAGCAACCGAGGTTCGAGCGGTTCGAAGACCCGCGAACCCCTGATGCTAGGATCTGTCGGCACTTGTACAGCCCGGGACGATGCCGCGTTACTACGCCACCCCAACCACGCGAGCCATTGTGTCATGCGAAACTTCCTTCATCCCATCCGACAAACACTTATGTTTCATTGTAGGACCTGGCCGAGAATGTTTCTACCGTTAGTCCTGATTGATAGCTGATCCGATTGGACCAGCCATGTCGAACCCATCACACCCATGATTCAAATGGCCTACGCGATCAAGACGATCCAAATTTGGCGTTGGCAAGCCATCGTTCATTTATTACGACTTTGGAAACAGTTCACCAAGAACGTGGCTGCGATACCTGAATATTTCCAGAAGATCACGCTTGACCAGCAACCAGTGCACCAGGCTACTTCCAAGGACCTTGTACCGAATCTTATCCTGCATGAGGGAGGTGCCCCCTTCGTCGACAAACGCATGTTCATGGATCCACTGGCGATAGGGTCCTCGCAATTGGGAATCCTCGAACTTCTTCGGTGGCTCCCATTGAGTGATCACTGTACGCCACTTGAGGGAAATTCCCCTGATCTTCAAGCGATAGTCGATCAAGGCACCAACCTGCATCTGGATCGGGTCATCCGTGAGCACTTTGAACTGCAGCCATGGCGGCGTGATCTTTTCGAGGTTCCTTGTATCGAAAAAGAAGCGGAAGATTGCATCGCGAGACCAGGTGAACCGAGCGCGACATCGCAGGACATATTCACCACCTTCACGCGTGACCACGGGCGCAAGTTCCGCAACTGCAGGCGCTAATCGTGGCAACTCATCGGTACATTTCATGAGCGAATTACCCCAGGACCCGCATCATGAACCAGGCAGCTTAACATTTCAACGAAAGACCGTTCGCAGAGAGCCTGCTTGACTGGTTTATCCAAACGCATGATCTTGAGCCAAGTGATATTAATGGACAAAACCGCAGCGCTTGCCACATCATGAATTCCATATGCAGGGGATGGTATCGGGCGAACTACATTGCACCTTCAACCGCGCGGCCGGCCTCGACCACCACTTTAATTTCGAGCATCATACCGACCTGCGTAGTATCCTGTAATAACCTATGCGGTTGTAGCGAGACGCAATCAGGTCCAGCCCTGCTGACAGGGGCATCGGATCATATCCCAAGAGACCGAGGACCGCTTCATGACCAAACATTTACACCCTAATTCCCCGATGACCAACACACAGGCCAACCGAGCCATCTACCTTGACTTTGAGAGCGAGGGCAAAAAATTGGCCTCCGGCGAACAGCCCCCGCCGGTCCTTGGTGGCGTCTTGGTAGATGGATGTTACAAGCCAACCCTGCTCCATGACGACCTGAAGGAAGTAGCCAGCGCACTGCATTGGGGGTATGCCATGCTCAACGATTATCTACACGACTTCACAAGCAAGCCTTGCGCGAGAAACGCCTGATCGTGTATTTCACCTCTGCCGAGAAACAAATATTCGAGGACGCTGGTATTCCCTTCACTGACCACGGATTTGACCTTCGTCCTTTTGCCCGGAGGTCCGGTCTATTCAAGACACAGTGGAGGGAATACAAGACTAACAAAGAAAAGCTTCGCAAGCCGTTGGCCAAAACCACCGAGAAAAAACTTCGGCCCAAGGCCCATGGTTTACTTAGTCTTCTTGCCACCAGCATCGGCTTACCACGGCCATGCAGCTACGGCGCCGGATCCGTGGGCAAATACATACGATACTTCATGAAACAGGCGAAAACTAAAGGGCGTTATGCAGATTGGTCCAAGGGCGGCAAGACCAAGCTTACATTACTGAAAAAGCATAACGAACATGACTGCAAGTCAACACGGTACGTACTCGAATACATTCTTAATCACCAGTAACCTTCCAAGCTTGCAGCATATTTTCGGCCAAATATCGCCACGCCCTCTCGCAATTTACCTCAAGTATTTGTCCACAAATTCAATGATGTCGGATTCAACCTCAATAACACCTCGTGCTTTTTGAAGACCAAAATTTATCTCCGTGTTCTTTTTCTCAGACGACTTATCAACAATCTCAAGATATGGCTTTTCGATTCTCTTACCAAAACTATTCTGGAACTCGGAAGTCTTTTGAAGCGTACAGTTTACACCCCACTCTTCACTTTCAATTTCAATTACTTCATCCTTGGGCCACCGTCCATCAGTTTCACGAAACCTCTTTATCTCGCTAACACAGGCAAGCAGAAGCCTTGCCTTCTGAATACCGAAACAAAACCCGGTCTTCTGAGCCGAGCGGTCTTGATAGAAAGATTCTCCATCTATCAATATTTCCAAAATATGGTTGGAATTCGCCCAATCAGGCCTACATGTTGAGAACTCTACTATTTCATGTACTCCAATAACTTGGGAATAAAACAAGATTCGAGAACGGACACTAAATAGGCATGGACATGAAACCACGACCACGCACCCTGGTCGCACACCAGAAACGAACGCCATGGACTAACCGCAACCAGGAATGCCTATTGTTTACCATTTTACATCCATGACGAACAACGCCTTCCCACCTTGCCGATCAAGCGTTGTAAATTTTGTGCTGCATATTGCTAAAACCCTCCCGCCCATACACGTGGACGGGAGGGTTACTCCACTTGTCAAAGGCATCAGGAATATCCCCCGGCTTGGTCAGGCTTTAAAGTCCAGGTCTTTCATTGTGCCATTTCCACGCATCTGGCAGACCTTCATGGAGAACAGTGTCTGGGCATGTGCATAGCTATCCTCGCTGTCACCCATCTCTAATACCCTTTTCCTGTCGACACCAAATCTCATCCCATGAACCACTGACTCATGACTGGTTCCCATAAAGAGGAATCGCCATGAATATTCATCTTCATGTGTTCTAATCATCCGGTGAATATTTTCCTGCGTAAACTCCTTACTGGAATTTTCAAGCCCATCGGTAATGATGGCAATAACCACATCAACCGGCCGTCTACTCTTACCCACCTTCCTGTACCTTGCCGCCTGGGCCTTGAGTCTTTCCTGAGTCTCGATAATCGTTATCCCAATCGCATCAAGTAGTGCCGTAGTACCCCGGGGAACATAGCTTCGTTGATCAAGGAACGATGCATTTTTCATTTTCCGTTCTTGGTAGACCCGCTGATATTCATGATCAAACTGGACCAGTGACATTCGAGCACTTTCGCCGACTGCCTGCTGTTCGCCAATAAACAAATTAAAACTCTCGATCGCCTGGCCCCTGCGGGCCTGCATCGATCCGGACCGGTCAAGGACCACCGTGATATCCGCCATCCGAGTCATGCTCGATTTTCCACGCCGTGTTTTTGACTGCCTGCGAGTGGTCATAAGACCTCCTTAATTCTGGCAACCTCACCGGTCACCATTGGCTGGGGACAAGAGGGCCGGTACGTCCCGACCCTCTCCCCCCCTTACAAGTAAGGGGGGGAGAGGGTCGGGCTACCAGGGAATAACATTGGAAGGCAAGAACAACCTACCGCTGGCCGGCGTATGACAGGGTCATCACCAAGGAATGACCCGCAGTAAAATGTTATAAAACCCAGCCGCATTGAGTGGCATGCATAAAGGGACATGAACCGTGGAACAACGAGCCATCACAAGATCGGGCGTGAAGGTCAGCCCCGTAGGATTGGGGTGCGTAACCTTTGGCCGTGAAATTGACCAGGAAACCTCGTTCAAGCTCCTGGACCACGCATTGGACAAGGGGATTAACCTGCTCGACACCGCAGAATCCTACGGTGGCGGGCAGGCCAGGGAAGCAAGAGCAAAACAGATTGGGTTCGAAGATGACCGCGAAGTGACTACGGAAGTCAGTTCCTCCGAAAAGATCATCGGCCGGTGGCTCAAGGCCCGTGGCGTGCGCGATGAAGTGGTTATCTGCACCAAGGTCTGGACCACCGGGGGCGGTGGCATGTGGGCAACCGATATCACCCGATCCCTTGAAGAAAGCCTTGAACGCATGGGGATCAACCACGCAGACATTTTCATGATGCACATGCCTGATACAAAAGTGCCTATTGACCAAACACTTGGGGAGTTGAAGGAACTTTCCGATCGTGGACTGGCGCGAACAATCGGGGCCAGCAATTACACTGCCGATCAGATTCGCGAAGCGCTTGGCGTCTCGGAAAATCACGGCTGGCCGCAATTCGAGTCCATACAGCCAAAATACAACCTGATCGAACGGGAAGCTGAAGACCAACTCCTGGACCTCTGCGCACAACAGAATATCGGAGTCATGGCCTACAGTCCCTTGTGCCAGGGTTTCCTGTCGGGCAAATACACCTCCGACCCGGCCAGTATTCCCAAGGGGTCCAGGTTCGACATCAAGCCTACACATGGTCCCCGGTATTTCACAGACAAGAACTTTCGGATCCTTGGAAAACTTCGACAGCAGGCCTCTGAGTTGAGCGTGCCCATCGTACGCCTTGCCGTGGCCTGGGTCATGACCCATCCGGCGGTTACATCAACCCTGATCGGCGCCAGGACCTGTGAACATATCGACAATGGCATTGCAGCACTGGACTTGGCACTTGATCCCGATTTGCGCGAGACGATGTCCAGTTGGAAGTAACTCAAGAAATCCGGCCAACCATCTTCAAATGGCTCTTACGCTAACGCACCCAGTGCCTGAAAAGCGGCTTGGCCTTTTCCGGCAGCTTGGCAAATACATCGGGGGGGATGGTTGGCACCTCGTTTTCCGATAGCCCATCGGCTTCCACCATGTCAGCCCGCTCCTGTGATCCGGGCATGAGAATGTCAAGATTCAGCCACCACGGTGCATACCGAACCGGCGCGCCGACACGTGGCTTGTCACTTCGGTTTGATGCAACGGCATGCCACAGCCGGCTATCAAAAATAACAACGCTACCGGGGTCACCACAAACCTGCATCTCGGTTGGGTAGGACGCGGTTCGATCCACGCCGTTACCACCTGATGGATTGGTACTGCTGCGATGGCTGCCGGGGACAACAAAGGTGCCCCCCGTCTCAGGTGTGAAAGGTGTGATCATCCAGATCGTGGTCAGGTGCATCACTGCATCGGGGTACGGCATGAGCACGTGACCGGCGTTGTCCTGGTTGAACGGCCAATCGGCATGCCATTTACCACGTTCATTACCCGGAAAGTTGATGGCAGCAGTTGACATGGACACACGCACATGAGGTCCGAGCAATGTCTCGGCGATACCGAGGACCCGATCATCGGCAAGATACTCGGCCAGCGACTGGTCGTAACTGATCAACCCCTTACGTGTTTTTGCACCCTGGATAAGGGTTGTCCGGCCACTGCGTTCGACGGTTGCCTCGACACTACGACGTACCGCGTCAATTTCGCCTGCAGGGATAACACCTTCGAGGATACAAAAGCCATCTACGCTGATATGGCGTAATGCCTCGTCGACTGATTGGGCGGTGGCCGATGTACTCATAGCTGTCGATTCTAGTTTTTTTTGCTAATGCGGCAATGATCGCCCATGCAAACCGGCGGTATTTTTCTGCAGATCAAAACCTTACAATTACGGCGTGGACGGCTAAGTGGGTCAAGAAACTCGTGCATTTTCATCTCATGGTGATGTCGAGCAACAACATGGCTAACACAACAACGACCCTGACTACGCCCTGGTTGCATGCACAATCAACCCTACTTGGCTGTCTGTTTTGAACGAAACCGTAATTTCGTTTTCCGCTTCCGGCGCAAGGCACTTTTGCTTCGTGGCGCACTGGCTGCCTTGCGAGCCATGGGATGATTTGCAGGCTTCTTTTTCTTTGTCGACCCGAAACCCTCGGCTTGGCAACGTGGAATTGGAGCTCCGATCATCCGTTCAGTCGCCTTGACCCACGCCTGGTCATCATCGGTCACAAAGGTGAAGGCAACCCCTTCCAATTCTGCCCGTCCGGTACGCCCGATGCGGTGCGTATAGGCTTCAGGCGTACTGGGAACATCAAAGTTGATGACATGCGATACAGCACTTACATCAATGCCACGCGCCGCGATGTCCGTTGCGACCAGAATATCGTAACGCCGTGCACGAAACCCCTGCATGGCCCGGTCACGCTTTGCCTGGGATAGGTTTCCCTGGAGACCCACGGCTCGATGCCCGGCCTTGCCCAACTGCTCGGCGAGCCGACGTGCCCGATGCTTCGTGCGGGTAAAGACAATGGCAGAATCACAATCGTCTTTAGCAATCAACTGCTCGAGCAACGCGAGCTTTTGACGCTCCGTAACCATATACAGCGCATGATCAATCGTTTCGGCAGGGGCAGAACCTGCCAACTTCACCACATGAGGTTTCTTGAGAAGTTTATTGGCTAGACCCCTTATTTCATTAGGCATGGTGGCTGAGAAAAGAAGGTTCTGGCGTTGCGAAGGTACTGCTGCAAGGATCCGGCGAATATCCGGAAGGAAGCCCATGTCAAACATGTGGTCTGCTTCATCCAGCACAAGCACCTCGATCCCGTCCAGGCGGAGGACTCCCTGTTGGAGAAGATCAAGAATACGGCCTGGACAACCCACTACGATCCCAGGTTTTTTACGCAGGGCCTTGACCTGGTGCTGACTTGATACACCACCGTAGATGGTCACCAGCTTGATCCGGGTGAATTTCGCAAGGACCTTGATCTCTTCAGCGATTTGTGTTGCCAGTTCTCGCGTGGGTGCAACAACCAGGGCGGTTGGACCACTTTGTTGAGCTTTGAGTATCCGATCAAGTATCGGCAGCGCAAAAGCAGCGGTCTTACCCGTACCGGTCTGCGCAAGACCGAGGACATCCCGCCCCGCCAAACCGGCCGGAATGGTTTCCATTTGGATCGGCCTTGGATCACCAAAACCCGCTGCCCGAACCCCCCGTAACAGGACGTCGGGAAGCTTGAGCTGATCAAAACCGCTTAGTGGTGTTGTTAAATTATCTGTCATGAATAAACTCATCTCTAGCCCGCACCGGCCGGTTTTACTGCGAGGACACGGTCTTGATTTATCGACCTATCCTACAGGCAAGGGGAGAAAATGTTTTCCTGCGGACAAGACCTCTATCGCACACAAAGTCAGTGCCATGCTAACAAGAATACATGCTTTGCGTTTTACGACCTCTATCTAAGCTGGCGCAAGTGTTTATTATAGAAGGTGGCGCCACGCCTCGGACCAGCATCATGAACCTTAAGGGGGCATGCATTTCGACAACAAACTTGAGAAAAGTGAACGGAA
>Ga0310125_10000810_pt1 | contig 15412 bp, 12 predicted proteins | sample CB11b_Tmax_Bot8__FD_203508 | JGI IMG/M metagenome (GOLD analysis project Ga0310125, IMG submission 203508) | Marine microbial communities from Western Arctic Ocean, Canada - CB11b_Tmax_Bot8 | ecosystem: Environmental > Aquatic > Marine > Oceanic | place: Canada: Western Arctic Ocean | collected... | reverse complement strand
CGGGACGACAACTTCGGGAAGTGGCAGAGGTCGTTGGCCGATCTCGAGAACTACCGCCGCCGGGTCAATCGGGAGATGGACGAGGCGCGGACGTTTCAGGCTCTGCCGCTGGCCCGAGACCTGCTGCCGGGACTCGACAACCTGCAGCGAGCCATCCAGGCGGCCGAAGCCAACGAAGCGGCCGTCGACCTGGTCGCGGGGGTCCGCATGGTCCTGGAACAGGTCATCGGAGTGCTGGCCCGGCATGGAGTCGAACCGATCCCCGCTCTCGGCGAAGCCTTCGACCCGGGCGTGCACGAAGCGATTCAGCAGGTGCCCAGCGACGAGCACGAACCGATGACGGTGATCGAAGAGGTCGAGCAGGGGTTCCGGATCGGCGAGCGAGTCGTGAGGCCGGCCAAGGTGATCGTGACGATGGCACCCGCGGAGGCCGAGTTGGATGGGGGGTCGGAGGTCGAGTTGGAGGAGGGGGAGCCTGGGCGAGCGAGCGACGAGGATCCGGTCGACGGGGATAGTGAGAGGAGCGAGGAGAACTGATGCCGACCTATGACTACGAGTGTCGCGAGTGCGGTCATCGCTGGGAGCTGTTCCAGCAGATGAAGGACAACCCGAAGCGGAAGTGCCCCGAGTGTGGTCGGTTGAGGGCCAAGCGGCTGATCGGGCCCGGCGCGGGCATCATCTTCAAGGGCTCGGGCTTCTATCAGACCGACTACCGCAGCCAGTCGTACAAGGACGCCGCCAAGGCCGACAAGCAGGCCCAGAAGTCCGATTCCGAGAAGTCGTCGTCGGATTCGAGTACTTCGAAATCCGACTCCCAGTCGGGTACGAAGTCCGATACCAGTTCCGGCTCAAAGTCCGATGCGAAGCCGAAGTCGGACTCGGGGTCGTCGTCGAGTTCGTGACCCTCGGGATCCGGCAGCCACGCTCTGATCCTCTCGCACCGGTCAACATCGCTGGAGATCCCGCAGCGGGCTCGGGTATCATCCACCGGATGATCGTCCGTGCCTGCATCGTTGCCCTGTTGCTGCCGACGCTGGCCGTGTCGGCCGAGCCGGCCAGGGGGGCGGCCCCGCACTGGGCCTACCAGCCTCTCGACGTAAAGGCCCCTGCCGACGTGGGGCGATCTGACCAGTCTCGCAACCCGATCGATCGTTTCGTATTGAGTCGGCTGGTGAGGTCGAGCATCGAGCCGGCTCCGTCGGCGGACCGGGCCACGCTGATCCGACGCGTGACACTCGACCTGACCGGCCTGTTGCCCGAGCCGACCGAGGTGGCGCGGTTCTTGGCCGATCGCCGACCGGGGGCCTGGGACCGGGTGGTCGGGCGGCTGCTGGCCAGCCCGCACTACGGAGAACACTTCGCTCGTGAATGGATGGACCTCACGCACTACGCCGACAGCGACGGCTACCTGACCGACCAGTTGAGACCCGTGGCCTGGCGGTACCGGCAATGGCTGGTCGAACAGCTCAACGCCGACACGCCCTTCGACGTGCTGACCACCCGGCAACTTGCCGGAGACCTGATCCCGCGGGCGACTCTCCAGGACAGGCTCGGCACCGGCTTCTTGCGTCAGACTCTGAGCAACCGCGAAGGGGGTGCCGACCCCGAGGAGTTCCGCGTCAAGCAGATCATCGACCGCACCGAAATGGTCGCCGCCACCTGGCTGGGACTGACGGTTGGCTGTGCCCGGTGTCACGACCACAAGTACGACCAGGTCTCGCAACGCGAGTTTTTTGGACTATACGCGTTCCTGAACACGGCCGACGAGGTGAATCTCTATGCCCCGCTGCCCGGCCAGTCGCAGCCGTATGAAACCGCCCTGGCCGACTACGACCGCAAGCGGGACGAATTGCTTGAACCGATCGCGGCCGAGCTGGCCGTGTTGCAGGCACGCTGGGAGGCCCGACTGCTCGAGGCGGGTGCCCGGCCGGGCCGCGACTTCCGCTGGGACCGTCGCTGGGAGGTGCTGGGGCTGATCTGGGGCGGCCAGTTGGGTGAAGGGCAGTTGGAAGGCTGGGAGATCGTCAAGCGGGATGTACACCTGCGAAACCGTGACGAGCAGGACCGGCTGCTGCTGTACTTCCTCTCTCACGGCAACTTGATTGATCCGGCGAAGTTCCAGTCGATGAAACTGGGAGAACTCAGGGACAAGCTCGCCGCATTGCGGTCGAATGTGCCCTGGCCCACTCGTGCGGCGGTGATGCGTGAGGCGACGATTCCGCGGCAGGCGTTCATCCACCTGCGAGGTGATTTCCGTGTCCGGGGCGAGTCGGTGGACGCGGTTCCTCCGGCGGTCCTGCCTCCCCTGTCCGGCCCCGGCGACCGCAACCGGCTGGCACTGGCTCGCTGGCTGGTCTCGGCGAACCACCCGATGACCTCGCGAGTGGCCGTCAACCGCATGTGGCAGCACTTCTTCGGCACCGGCCTGGTTCGCTCGGCCGACGACTTCGGAGTCCGCGGCGAGCTGCCCTCTCATCCCAGGCTGCTCGATTGGCTGGCCGCCGAGTTCCGTGACCGGGGCTGGTCGATCAAGCGGATGCACCGGCTGATCGTCACCAGTGCCACCTACCGCCAGAGTTCGGTTGTGCGGCCACAGCTCGAGACGAGGGATCCGGCCAACCGGCTGCTGGCTCGACAGCTCTCAAAGCGAGCCTCCGCCGAAGTGATCCGCGACATGGCGCTTCAGGTCTCGGGCCTGTTGAGTCGTCGCGTGGGCGGCCCCAGTGTCCGGCCGCCTCAGCCCGAGAGTGTGACGAGCGAGGCGTACGGGAACAGTTGGAAGTCGAGTACCGGACCAGACCGCTACCGCAGGGCGGTCTACACGTTCATCCAGCGGACCACTCCCTTTGCCCAGGGCAAGACCTTCGATGCTCCCAGTCCCGGCAAGATCTGCACTCAGCGAGAACGTTCCAACACTCCCCTGCAGGCCTTGACGCTGCTCAACGACCCGGTCTTCTTCGAGTGTGCTCAATCGCTGGCCGCCCGGATGCTCGAGCAGGGCCCGGCCGACGACGTGGGCCGCTTCAGGTGGCTGATGCTCAGGTGTGTGTCTCGCGAGGCGGATGCCGCGGAGCTGGATCGGCTGGCTCTGTACCTGGCCTCACAGCGTCAGCGGTTCACCCGTGGCGAGGCGGCCGAATCGGCTGGCCGCGTGGCGGGAGTCGCTGCGAGCGAGGTGGCTCCTGACGAGGCGGCTGCCTGGGTGGTCGTCGCCAGCGTCTTCATGAATCTCCACGAGTTCATCACTCGAGACTGACACCGTGCCCGTTGACTTGCCCGACTTTTCCGACACACCCGACACGCTGTCGCGGTCTCTGGACCGGCGACTGTTCCTGCAGCAGACCGCCTGCGGGCTGGGCACCGTGGCGTTGGGGAACCTGATGTCACGAGACGGCCTGGGTGCCGAGCGCAGGCATCCGCTGGCCGGGCGAGCGCCTCACCATGCACCGCGGGCCCGCAACGTGATCTTCATCTTCATGGCCGGCGCCCCCAGCCAGCTGGATCTCTTCGATCCCAAGCCGGCGATGCAGAAGCTGCACGGGCAGGCGGTGCCCGAGTCGTTCCTGGACGGTCTCGAGGACCCTCTGATCAAGGGCAGTGCCCAGGTCTATGCCTCACCCCGGACCTTCCGTCACTACGGCGAATCGGGCACCGAGTATTCCGACTACGTCACGCACCTGGGCGGAGTGGCCGATCATGCCTGCATGGTCCGCAGCGTCTACACCGACGTGGCCAATCACCATCCGGCGCAGTTGATCATGAACTGCGGCACGAACCAGTGGGGTCACCCGTCGATGGGGTCGTGGGTCAGCTGGGGCCTGGGCAACGCGGCGGACAACATGCCTGGCTTTGTCGTGCTGCTCTCCAATTCCGGTCACGGTGTCGACGGAGGTGCGTCGCTGTGGTCCAACGGGTTCCTGCCATCGATCTACCGTGGCACCACGTTCCGCAGCAGCGGCGATCCGATCCTGCACTTGAACAGTCCCGAGGGGATGACCCGCGGGGTGCAGGCCGGTCGGCTGGCCGCGGTGGCGGATCTGAACCGGTTGAGGCTTTCGAGAACGGGAGATCGCGAGATTGCTGCTCGGATGGCCAACTACGAACTGGCCTACCGCATGCAGTCGGCCGGACCCGAACTGCTGGACTTCTCGGGCGAATCCCAGGCCACTCACACGCTCTACGGACTCGACGCTGAAAAGACTCGCTGGTTCGGCACCAATTGCCTGCTGGCGCGGCGGATGGTCGAGCGAGGTGTCCGTTTTGTGCAGCTGTATCACTCGACCTGGGACGACCACTCGAATCTCAACGCCAACCTCAAGACCAACTGCGACATGACCGATCTTCCGGCGGCGGGCCTGATCACCGACCTGGCCCAGCGGGGGTTGCTCGAGGACACTCTGGTTGTCTGGGGCGGTGAGTTTGGCCGGACCCCGATGCACGAGGTTCGTCGGTCACCGGCCAAGGGCAGTGAGGGCCGCGATCACCACCGGTTTGCGTTTTCGATGCTGTTTTACGGTGGAGGCATCCGAGGTGGGACGGTGATCGGGAAGACCGACGAGTTGGGGTATCACCCGGCCGAGGATGCGATTCACGCCCACGACCTGCAGGCAACGATGCTCGACTGCCTGGGCTTCGATCACGAACTGCTGACATATCGTCACCAGGGCCGAGATTTCCGGCTGACCGACGTGGGCGGCACGGTGGTCGAGAAGATGCTGGCCTAGTCGGCCTGCGGCGGATCGACAAACGGCACCGGCGACGTGGTACCGAATAACCGCGAAGCGGTTCCATCGCAAAGCCCAGTGTTGCCCGCCGCCAGGCGGGCTACGCTGGGTTCGGTGTGCCCCCCATATTTGTGAACCCCAACGGGGTTCCACATCACGACACGTCGACGTGTGAAACCCCTTCGGGGTTTGATGATGGTGGGGGTTGGGGGTTTGGTGCGCCCCTGCTGGCTTGCCGGTCTGGGGCGCGACGGTTAGAAACGGTCTCTTCCCTCGACTGGTTTCTCCCCACAGCAGGACCCTCATGAGCGATCTCAGCAACCGCACTGCGGTGGTCACCGGAGGCGGCTCGGGCATCGGTGCCGCGGTGGCCCGATCGCTGGCCGACGCCGGATGCAAGGTGGCGATCACCGGTCGCCGACAGGAACGTCTCGATGACGTCACCGAAAACTACTCGGGCCAGGTCCCCATCATCGCCCGGACCAGTGACGTGGCGGACCGCGAGGGCACAGTCGAGTTCTTCGCGTGGGCTCAAGACGAGCTGGGGCAGATCGACATCCTGGTCAACAGCGCCGGCATCAACACCCCGGTGCGATCCGTCGCCGAACTCGACCCGGAGAACTGGGACCAGTTGATCGCGGTCAACCTGACCGGTGCCTACAACTGCATCCACGAGGTTTTGCCGGGGATGCGAGACCGCAGCGACGGAGTGATCGTCAACATCTCGTCGGTCGCCGGACTCCGCGCCGGCCCGCTCGGCGGAGTCGCCTACAACGCCTCGAAGTTCGGCATGTCCGCCCTGGGGATCACCGTGGCCGAGGAGCATCGGGAAATGGGGATCCGGGTGACGAATGTCTATCCCGGTGAAGTCGAGACTCCGATCCTCGAGAACCGACCGGTGCCGGTCAGTGCCGAGCACCGCGCTAGGATCCTGCAGCCCGAGGATTGTGCCGATGCGGTGATGATGGTCGTGCGGCTGCCGGCCCGGGCCAACGTCCCCGAACTGGTCATCATCCCGACTACCCAATCGTACAGTTGAACGCGATCCCCCCATGCACGATCTCATTCTCAGCGGCGGCACGATCATCGACGGCACCGGCTCGGACCGGTACACCGCCGACGTCGGCATCACCGGCGACAGGATCGCCTCGATCGGTGACCTCACCGACTCCGAAACAGCCAGGCGGATCGATGTCGGCGGCCGGGTCGTGGCGCCCGGCTTCATCGATGTCCACAACCACTCCGACGGCTGGCTCCTGAAACGGCCTCACTTTCTGCCCAAGACCTCGCAGGGTTTCACCACCGAAATCCTGATGCTCGACGGCATCTCGTACGCTCCCGTCCGACCCGACACCGCGCGACAGTGGCTGTTCTATCTCCGAGGTCTGAATGCGTTGAGACTCGAGGAGTACCGGGGTTGGGAATCGATTGGTGAGTTCCTGGCCGAATTCGATCGGGCGGCGGCACAGAACGTCGCCGGCCACGTCCCCTACGCAAATGTCCGTTCGCTGGCCTGCGGATTCGGCAAGCAGTGGGTCGACGATCTGCAGATGAAGATGATCTGCGGGGAGGTGCATCGGGGGATGCAGGAGGGGGCCGTGGGCATCTCGACCGGGCTCGACTACATCGTGCAGTGCTACACCACGACCGACGAACTGGTCGAAGCCTGCAAGGTGATCGCCGAATACGACGGCGTCTACACGACTCATGTCCGTTACAAGAAGGGGATCCTGGAGGGGATCCGCGAGGCGGTCGAGATCGGAAAACGGTCCGGGTGTCGGGTCCACATCTCCCACGTCAAGGGCCGGGACGAGGAGACGGTCGAGGCGCTGCTGAAGATGTTCGACGAGGTGAGCCGGGAGGTCGAGTTTTCGTACGAGTGCTACCCGTATCAGCCCGGCTCGACCATGCTCAATTACCTGCTGCCCTACGGAGCCTGGGACGACGGGCCACTGGGAGCCATGTCTCGACTCGAAGATCCCACCGTGCGAGCCCACTTCCGAGAGGCCCTGAAGGCCTACCCGCTGAACCTCGATCGCATGACCCTGGCCTGGGTGCCCGGCAAGGACAACACCGAGTTCCAGGGCCGTACGCTCGCTGAGTACGTCGACCAGATCGGGTTGCCGGTCGAGGAGGCTCTGTACAGCCTGTTGATCGAGGAGCGATTGGCTCCGCTGATCGTCTTCAACGAGGGCGAGGACCAGATGATCGAGCCCTTGCTGCAGCACGAACGGTGCGTGATCGGGTCAGACGGCATCTATCACGACGGCGGCACCGTGCACCCTCGAGTCTATGGCACGGCTCCGCGGATCATCGGCCCCTGCGTCCGCGATCGCAAGTTGTTCTCGCTCGAAGACGCCGTCGCCAAACTCACCGCCAAGTCCGCAGATGCCTACGGCCTGAAGGACCGGGGCCGGGTGGCCGAAACCGCCTTCGCCGACCTGGTCGTCTTCGACCCCGAAACGGTGACCGATCGGGCGACCTACGAGGATCCTCACCAGAGAGCCGAGGGCATCGACCTGGTGCTGGTCAACGGCGAAGTCATCCTCGATGCCGGCCAGCCGACGGAATTCGACGGACCCATGCCCGGTCGGACGCTGCGGTACGAACGCTAGAGGTTCCGCGGGGGACAGGCACCTTCGCCCCGCCAGAGGCGGGCTACGCAGCCAGTCCTGCTCGAATGCGCGTATCACATTGATACATCTGTCGCGAAATTCACCACACCCGCCGCGCTACCCATGGTGATGCAACTCGCTGGTTGACATCGTTTTATGGCAATGACGTCGTCCGGCACGACGCTTGCAGGTAGTTATGGCAACTGGCTCGGACGAGTCGGTCCCGTCTCACTCTTCACCTCTCACGTTCACTTCTCCAGTTGCCGGAGGAACAGATCATGGCCCGACAGGAATTCACGCCGTCGCCGTCCGAGATTCGACACGAGTGTGAGCGGATTCGCTCGGAATGGTCCGAAGATACGCTGTGGAAGCGATCGGGGCAGGAACACTGCCGGCACTGGATGCCGCCGCTGGTCCACATGCCGCGGACTCATGAACTGAACGAGACGATCACCGACCCGTAGTCGTCGATTGGGGAGGGTCCAGATGCACTTCGCTCTCTCGTACCACGCGTTGCACGTCTTCGAGGCGATGATCAAACAGCCGGGCCTTTCCGTCATGCATCAGGTGATACCACAGCCTGCTGCGAACGGTCAGTGCCCCGGCGACCGTGCCCGGTTCGAAGGTGATTCGGTAGGAGTATCGTCGAGTTTCACCTGGCCGGAGCCTGGTGTCGGGAGCGGGAGCGGCCTGAGGGTCGCGCCCGTGCTCGCGGTCGCCCATGTAGCGCCTCAACGTCTCCACAATCGGCCACTCGGGTAGGTCCTCCTTGGCATTCGCTTCGCCGTCGGCTGCGGTGTCGGCCTGCTGAGCGTCATCGTCGACCCGTGTACCAATCGGTTGACCATTGACCCCGGTCACCTCGGTCCTGACCGTCAGAAATCTCAGCTCCTCACCTCCAGGCACCCGGTGCCCGACCCGTCCGGCCCTGAGCTCGACGGTCACCTCGGCCACCCGTCCCGGCTCGATCCAGCGGGCCTCCAGTTCCATCCCCACGGCCTGTTTGACCATCTTGTCGTCGTAGCCACCGGGCATCTGGTGTGCCCCTCGCGGCATATGACAATCGTGGCACCGCGTCTCGACACCTCCCTGGGCGCGGTATTCGAGAAACTCCTCGAGGCTGGCCTGCTGGAGTGCCCCGTGAAATCGATCGGGCAGGTCGATGTCCTTGAAGGCGAACTGGTGGCACCCGGCACAGAACTCGGCCTTGCCCAACGCCGGGTCCTGTCTCATCGCGTGTTCGGCGATCCCCTTGGGTGTGACATTCGAGGCCACCACCACACCATCGCGGACATGGCAACTCAGGCAATCCACGCCACTCGCAAGCCACTCGGGCTGATCCCGGTAGGCCTCGTCCAGGCCCGGGGGTTCGGAGGTGGGCAGCCCCGCGACGGGGATCCGCGGCGCGTGGCAGTTCAGACAGTACTGCTGCCGATTCCCCTCCTCGAGGTACTCGACCTCAAAGTTGTGAGCCGACGCGGCCACGTTGTGGCGGCTGCTCTGCCACTGCTCGAATTCCTGCTTGTGGCACGACCCGCACCAGGCATTGGTCCAGCCAAGGGGTGCCTTGGTGACGACCGGGTCGAGTCCCTGGTTGAACAGGATTGTCGTATGAGCCTGGGCTGGTACCAGCACACCGCGCACCTGCCACCCGGCCAGGCCGAGACCGGCGACCAACAGGACGACAACAGCTGGGACAATTCGTGATCGCATGAATTCGAGGAGTTCATCATCCGGACCGCCCGCTTCGACTGTCAAGGAGTCGCCGCGTATGATGTCTGGCCCTTGGCCCTGATCTCCTGCCCGGAACCACCCCATGCCCGCATCCCTCTTTGATGTCTCCGAGAAGGTGGTGGTCGTCACCGGTGCCAGCCGTGGGATTGGGCGAGCGGTTGCCGAGGGATTTTTGGACCAGGGTGCCCGGGTCGTGCTGTGTGCCCGCTCCGAGAGTCTCACGCAGCAGGTCGCCGGCTACGACACCGACCACGCTCAAGCGGTGCGTGCCGACATGGCTGAGGCCGAGTCGGGCCGGCAGATCGTCGACGCCACCCTGGGGGCGTTTGGCCGCATCGACGTGCTGATCAACAACGCCGCGATCACGCTGCCGGGGGCACCGCCCTATGAGGACACCACCTGGCAAACCACTCTCGACGTGAATCTCAGCGGGGCCTTCCGCATGGCACGGGCTGCGGCCCTTGCGATGGTCGAGACTGGCGGAGGTTCGATCATCCACATCGCCAGCATCGCCGGCATCGTGGCGATGCCAGGCAACCCGTCCTACTCGGCTGCCAAGGCCGGCCTCAGACACCTCTCGAAGGCCATGGCCAACGACTTTGCCACCCGCAACGTTCGCATCAACACGGTCTGTCCCGGCTACATCGTTACTGACATGACCCGCGCCAGCTACGACGACCCGGACCGCCAGGCCGAACGTTCGTCTCACACCATGATGGGCCGCTGGGGCCAGCCCGAAGAGTTGCTGGGCCCCTGCCTGTTTCTGGCCAGCGACGCGTCAAGCTACGTGACCGGCATCGACCTGATCGTCGACGGAGGCTGGACGGGCAAGGGAATGTGATCTGCCCGCAGGCCCCACAAAACCCCGAAGGGCTGGGGATCCCGCAACCTTCACCATCACAAAACCCCGAAGGGGCTTCACACGTCGAGGTGTCGTGATGTGGTCAATAACATGAGGGTTCACTCGGCCGGCGGCCAGATCGATCGAGCGACCGCCTTGCCCAGTCGCTGCTGACCCCGGGCGGTGAAGTGGCCGTCGAGTTCGAAGTAGTCGCCCGTGTTGTCGGGGTCCTGCGAGTTGGCGGCCTTGCGGAATTCGGCGACCGGGTTGATCACCCCGACTCCCGACTCGCCACAGATCTCGATCACCACCTGCTGGCAGACGGTCGTCTGGATCAGCGAACTCGGCACCTCGTACCCCACCTCTCTCATGCCTCGACCAGCGGCCCGTGAGACGTAGGGCCCGTCGGGCACGATCACCACCTTCAATTCCGCACCCGCCCGGCGACACGATTCGGCCCACTGCCCAACGCATCGCCTGAGCCTCGTCTCGGCATCACCCTGCCACCTCGACCCACCGCTGACCGGCTGTAGGAACCGACCGGGATGGGTCATCGCGGTGTGCACCAGTGACGGGTTGAGCAGCCCCGACTCAAACGCCTCGCGGACCTCCCCCGACAGGCCCTGGTACCGTTGCTGCTGCTGCAGGGTCAGCGTCGAACGCAGGTAGGCCTGGGACTTCAGGAACACGCTGCGGTACGACTCCATTGTCGGAGGGGCCGGTTTCAGCCAGTCGAACAGCGTCGGGAACACCATCTCGCCCAGCCGCCGATTCCCCCCGACCTCCTCGGCCTCCTGCTCGACCAACTGGATCAGGTCGTCGCCCTGCAGGGTGCCGATCAGCACGATGTCGGGTTGGAAATGATCCAGTGCCCGGGTGATCATCCACGAGTAGTCGTTGGGCGAGGCGCCTGGGAACCCGAAATTGAGCACCTCGATCTTCTCGTTGTTCCCTCCCCCGTGGCGTTCAACCACCTTGGGCCAGGCCTCATCGGCCGTGACTCCCCAGCCGAAGGTGAACGAGTCGCCGATGGCCACCAGCCGGATCCCGCCGGCGGCGGGTCCCCTGGGGTAGTCGCGGTCGCGGAGTCCCTGTTCGGAGATGATCACCTCGACGTCGAACTCGGCACTCTCGTGGCGGACCCGGCTCCCCGAAGGAAACAGCAGGTGCCGGGTCGGTGGGCCGGCGATCCAGCCGACGAGGTGATCGAGTCCCGAGAGTCCCAGCGGGATGCCGACCAGGCAGATGGCCACGAACAGCCATCGCCTTTGCGAGCGGCGAGTCGGAGTGCCGGGGGCTTGAGTCGGTTCGGTCATGGCATCGAGGAACCGGAGATCACCGCCTGCAGCACAGGCACAAGTGCCTCGGCGATCAACTGGTGTCCCAGCGGTGTCGGGTGGCAGTCGTCGTGGATCAGGTCGAGATTGTAGTAGCTCTGTCGCCGGGCGCCGTAGTCCTGAAACAACTCCTGCACGTCGATCAGCGGCACGCCGGCCCGCTCGGCCACCGCCTTGATGATCCGGTTGGTACTCAGCCGCGAACCGAGGTTTCCCATCGTCCATTCGCGGCTCAGCGAGTAGGCCGCCTCGGCCTCGAGGTGCCGGCCCAGTCCCTCGAGGCACTGGGCCTTGAGGTAGTGCAGGAGGGCCGGGTGGGGATCGAGTTGCAGGGCCGAGTCGCTGGTGGCCAAGCCCTGTTCGAATCGCCCGTCACCGACCGCTTTGGCCGCGTCGACAATGGCCGCGGTGACCTGCTCGCGGTGCTCGGGATCAAACCAGTGCGGCTGGCGGTGTTTCCAGGCGGGCGAGAGTCGGGGGTTGTAGGGGACACTCAACAGCACGATCGGCACATCGGCGTTTTGGGCCGAGGCGACCATTTGTGCGAGATTGGCCTGGAACGTGTCGAGGTACTTCTGCCGTACCGTCAGCCACTGGTTTGCCTCGTAGCGTTCTTGATCGAGCGGCATCGCCACGGCATAGTCCGACCCGATCAGCTCGTGATGCGACTCGAAACGGTCCGTGACCCGAGACTTCCGGGCCTCGTCCTGCCGGGCACGGCGGTTCGCCACTCTCCATTGCACCAGTCCGTACTCGAGACCGGCGAGGGCTCGGCTGTGAGCCAGTGTCCGCAGGATGTTGATGCTGGCCTGGCTGAGTTCTTCCTGGGGAGGCGGATCGGCAGAGGCGGGCTGGTCGGGAAGCGGTTTCAGCAGCGGTTGCCAGTGAAACCACTCGTTGTTGCCCACCAGCATCACGATCGCCGTGGGTTTGTAGAAATTCACGGCCTGGTCAACCAGCGGAGCCAACTCGCCGCTGGTCCAACCGACCTGGGAGGCATTGAGCGTGCGGACTCGTTGTGGGGCCAGCATCTGCTCGAGCATGCTCGGAAAGGTGTCGCGGTAGCGGTAGGGGAACCCGTACGCGGCGGAGCCCCCGATGATGAACACGCGGTGTTCGCCTTGACGCACCACGTCGTCGGGAACCACGTTGCGAGTCCCCAGCCAAGGCCCCGCTCCAGAGATCTCCACGCCTCCGATCCGGTACGGCTTGGCAGCACCCGGCCCGTCAGCCGGGTCACGCAGTGTCAACTCGAGATCGTTGGATGTGTCCGAGAGAGCGGGGATCGGCTGGGTGCTCAGCCGCATCATCGCCAACCCCGCCAGCAGCCGTTGCCGGTAGTTGTAGATGTAGTCACCCAGCCATCCGGTCGCTTCCAGGGCGACCAGCAGGATCACGAGATACATCAGCCGCCGTTTCCAGGACCGCCGGGTGAGTGAGGCGGATGGTTGTGATGGGGCCGAAGTCGTCTCAGTCACGATCCAGGTACCCCTGCAGGATCATCTGGGCCGCGATCATGTCGAGGCGGGCCTTCCGCTTCTTGCGGGTCATGTCGATGCTCAACAGCACCTCCTCGGCGTCTTGCGAGGTGTAGCGTTCGTCCCAGAAGGTCACCGGTTTCCCGGTCGCCTGGCGGATCCATGCCCCGAAGGTCTCCGCTTCGCGAGACATCTCGCTGGTGGTCCCATCGGCGTGCACCGGCAACCCGACCACCAGGGCCACCACGCGCTGGTCGACGATCAGTTGTTCCAGGTGCAAGGCGTCGTCGTCGCGGTCGCCGGTCGGTTCCCAGATCTCCAGCGGCACGGCCAGGTTCTGTTCGGGCGTGGAGACCGCCACGCCGATCCTCACGCGACCGTAGTCCAGGCCCAGCAGCGACCCCTCGCCGGGGATCTCGTCGCACAGTGGTTCAGAGGCAGTCGTCATGGCCTTGCTCCTGGAGCCTCTCGACCAACCGTCTCAGGCCCTCCTCATCGTCTCGCCGGGCCACCAGCGTGGCATCCTCGGTCCGCACGATCACCAGGCCCTCGACCCCCACCGCGCTCACCAGGTGATCCGCGTCGCTGCGGATGACGCAGTTGCTCGAGTCGACGACGGTGACCTTGCCCTGCAACGTGTTGCCGTCGGCATCGGCTTCGATCAGCTCGGCCAGGGCGTGCCAGCTGCCCACATCGTGCCATTCGAACGAGGCTTCCAGCAGGCAGGTGTCGCTTGAGTGTTCGAGCACGCCGTGGTCGATCGAGATCGGCTTGATCCGCTCGAAGACGTTGGTGACCACGTTGTGGTAATCGTCTGTGCCCAGCGCGTGGCGGATTGTCGCGATGCCGGTGGCGAGTTGGGGCAGGTGTTCGACGAGGGCCAGGAGAATCCGCTGGGCACTCCAGGTGAAGATCCCACAGTTCCAGCTTGTGCCACCTGCGGCGATGTACGACTCGGCCGTGGCCCGGTCGGGCTTCTCGTGAAACGACTCGACAGCCAGTGCCCCCCTGGCACCGTCCAGGGGTGCCCCGTGCCGGATGTATCCGTACCCGGTGGCGGGTCGGGAGGGTGTGACACCCATCAGCACCAGCCGGGACGCGTCGTCCTCGACAAGTTGCTGGGCCTGCCGGGCCGTTTCGGCGAAGGCCTCGGGCGGATCGATCACGTGGTCGGCGGGCATCACCAGCATCACCGCATCGGGATCGACGGCCAGCAGGTGAATCGCGGCCAGGCCCAGGCAGGGAGCGGTGTTCCTGGCCTGGGGTTCGGCCAGGACCTGCTCGGCTGCAAGGCCGGGAAGCTGATCGCGGGTGGCCTGGGCCTGCAGCGTGTTGGTCACGACCCAGGTCCGCTCGGGCGGAACCAGCCCCTCGAGCCTCGAGACGGTCTGCTGCAGCAGGCTGGTGTCGCCGGTCAGCGGTTGGAGCTGCTTGGGGCTCAGGCGGCGGCTCTGAGGCCAGAACCGCGTGCCGCTGCCGCCGGACATGATCACCGCGTGCAGCATGAGCATCTCGTGTCGCGAGGCCAAGTCGTCTGGAAACAGGCCACCCTGCCCGCCCACGACCGAGCAGGGAATCGACTGAGCATAAACGCCGCAGGCGGGCTAGAACAGCGGCAACGCCTCGCCCACGGTCAGCACGTGGGGGCGATTGAGGTTATCGAGGATCTGGGCGTCGGGCTGGATGCCCAGGGCGGTGAAGACCGTCGCGTGCAGGTCCTCGGGGCCACAGGCCAGGTCCTTGGGATGTGCGGCGTGGGCGTCGGAGCTGCCATAAACCTGCCCACCGCGGATCCCGCCACCGGCCAGGACCGTGGTGTAGGAAAACGGGTAGTGGTCGCGGCCGGCACCGCCGTTGATCTTGGGCGTACGGCCGAAATCGCCGATCATCAGCACCAGCGTGTCGTCGAGTTGGCCTCGCTGATCGAGATCGGTGATCAATGCTGCGGCCGAACGGTCAAAGACCGGCAGCAGGCGGTCCTTGAGCCGATTGAAGTTGTCGCCGTGCGTGTCCCAGTGGTCACCGGCTCCGCCGTTGAGATCGCTGGCCGACATCAGGACCTGCACCACCGGCACGCCGGCTTCGACGAGTCGACGAGCCAGCAGGCAGCTCTGGCCGCCCAGGTGATCGCCGTAGAGAGCCTTCAACTCGGGCGTCTCCTGCTCGAGGTCAAACGCCTTCTGCACCGTGTCGCTGACCAGCATGTCGAGTGCCAGGTCGTGGAAGTGGCCGTAGGAACTGGTTGCGGCCGAGGAGGTGTCGAGCAGAGTGGGCGACTGGAGCTGTCCGAGCAGGCTGCGACGACGCCGGAACCGGTCGCGGTCGATGCCGGCGGCGAGATCGAGAACGGGTGAGCCGAGGTCGCGGGAACGGCCGCCGTAGGCGGTGCCCTTGGGAGTCTTGACCACGATCGGGTCGTAGGCACCACCCATGAACCCGCCGTACTCACCCGCCTGCAACGTGCCGTTGTCGACCATCGGATAGGGCAGGCGGATCGAGCGGGGGACGCCGGGTTGGGAGTCGCGGAAATGTGAGATCATCGCGGGCAGGCCCGGCCAGTCGCTCCGCCTGGGAGAAATGTTGCCCGGACGATTCGTCGGCGGCTTGTGCCCGGTCATGTTCCAGTACATGCCCCGGCCGTGAGCCGTGTCGGTGTGGAACATCGAGCGAATGATCGCCAGCT
>Ga0310125_10000809_pt1 | contig 15422 bp, 12 predicted proteins | sample CB11b_Tmax_Bot8__FD_203508 | JGI IMG/M metagenome (GOLD analysis project Ga0310125, IMG submission 203508) | Marine microbial communities from Western Arctic Ocean, Canada - CB11b_Tmax_Bot8 | ecosystem: Environmental > Aquatic > Marine > Oceanic | place: Canada: Western Arctic Ocean | collected... | reverse complement strand
CGACAAGGTCATCGACACCACCGGCGCCGGCGACAGCTTTTACGCCGGCCTGCTCACTGGCCTGGTCAATGGGTTACCTGTCGAAGAGGCCGGCAAACTCGGCGCCGCCGCCGCCGCCTGTTGCGTCACCTGTGTCGGTGGCTGTACCGGCGGTCGCGACTACAACTTCACTGCCGAACTTGCAGGGATCAACTAAACCCGTCCAACCTGTGCAGAAAAACCTCTTGAAAGGCGGCGACCGCCATGCTTTTCACTTCTGGAGATTGGCGTGACGTTCACAAAGCCAGAAGAAGGCGGTTTTCAGACAACGCCTAGTCTTCATACTCACGCTTGATATGCTCAAAAATGTCGCCCAGCAGATCGCTTATATCCCCGCCCTGCCCTTCCTGGCCAGACTGTTGTGGCTCCGCGGATGCGCCGCCCAAGCCTTGCCCATCATTTTTATCGCCTGAGCGATCATGTCCTTTTTCGATAATCGAATTTTGGAAGTCCACAGCAGCCTGCGGCATGTTCCATGACAACCCTGCTTTCTTTCTTCGCGTGTCTTGAATATGCCCACCAATCATATCAATGAGCAATTTCGCCTCGTCACCGGCCCGGCCAATCTGCTGCTTGACTGTTGAGCCTATTACCGCGATTTCAAATTCCTTTTTGTCAATCACGGGTTTACCGCCAACCCTGCCGACGATCGGCACATCGTAGATGTTCGTCGGATCAATGATTTGGGCCAGCAACGGCTCTTCGACAACCATCGAGGCGCCAAGCAGTCCCATGGTAAAACGGTAGCGTTGGTTGACCAGATTGGCTCCTCCCTGGAAGCCAACCGCCATATCTTGGCTGACCATCCACACCTCAGAAACCTTCAGCCTGCCGTTACGGACCTGGATGCGCATGGGCGTAAACATGGCATCGTAGGTACCAACCTGATCGCGATGACCGGCTGTCATGCGGGCAAGTTTGGCGATGTTTACCGCAAAAGAGGCCAGGTCACCAAGCCCTTCCGAAAGCCACCCACGGCGGCGCATCTGCAATGTGCCGATCTCCAGGGTCGCGTCGAGCCTAAGCTCGTCAATATTTTTACTTAATTGTTGCAGGGGCAGGTTAAACGGATTTTTCTTGACCGTTAGGCGGATAGGTTCCTTTGAAGCCACGGCATCTCGCAAGGCGGGGTGAATATGTCCGAACAGTGCGCTGGCGCTTTCTTCCGTCAACATCAAACGGGCGTGCACATCGTCATTCAACGTCACTTGCCTATGCTGATCAATCTCAAGCGGTAACAAAAGGTCCGCGGTATCGCTCTTGAGGCCAAGCGACAGCCCCCCGGGGTAATTGCCAGATGCAACGAACTGGGCCACTGGACCAATCACTGCCGACAATTTTCCATCCATACCCGCAAGCTGGTCAATCAACGGCATTGGCAGATTTGCAAGATGCGTGTCGGTACGAACTCGAAGACCCGAAACACTCAAATGACCTTGCTGGTCGAATAGATTTGTCAACTCGGTTGCGGATCGAAGGGGACTGGCCTGCCGGTCGCCCGTCACCGGGTCCATAGCTTGAACCGAACCATCGAGTTTTAGCTTCACCCCCTTTTGCAGCATGGCTGTATCAATCCTCGCCTTCACGTCACGCAGTGACAATTGGCGTTTTTCATGGCCCAGCCGGTAAGTAAATTCCACCTTGGGCACCAACAATTCGCAGTCGATGGCTGCAGTCGTGAAGTCAAGCCCCGTTGGATCCGCATCGCTTCCATGCTCGTTGCTTTTGAAACCAAGTTGCACCCGTCGCACATCAAGCTTGAGTTGTGCCGGTTCAACAAGGTTGAAATCATGGCCATCTTGCTTGTCCTGCGATTGGTTTGTCGACCGCAGTGTCCAGGATGCGTACGCCTGGGGCGTCACCACAAGCTCGACTTGCGACCCTTCGGTGACAACGAGACTGCGGCCTGGAGAATAAACGCCGGTTAATTGAGCGTTCAATCGATCCTTGGACCGCACCGTGGCCCCTAATGACCATTGATCAGGATGCGCCGCCTCGTTGCGGACAGTCATTTCTAAGTAATCGACCTGTTCACCCAATAGGGGCTGCAGTGACCCAGGCTGATCGATCAACTGCTCTATTAATTCCAAGGGAAGAGCCTGGCCGGTAATGACCGCATCAATCGTACGTTTCGCCTTGAACGGAAGAGAAATTGAACCGGAAGCCTTTAATTCTGCCACGTTCCGGCCGTGTGACAGATAGGCCTTGCCGGCAAATGAAGCAGACTTGGATACCGAGGCAATCGGCAACTCCATTCGTAGATGACGCAGGGCGATATCCTTCAGTACCGGCACCCCCGCCGGCTCAATCTCCTGGATCTCGATGACTGCAAGGCCAGAAACCGCATCGAGGAAAAACAGATCAAACGGCAAAGTAACGTCTGTGAAACTCGCATTGACTTGAGCAGGCACGTTCAAGGACAGGTTCTTCCACTGCTCGCCAAGATCGCCTGCAAAACGGTTGCTGATACCGCTGACCAGTCCAGGGCTCAATATCCAACGCACGTTGACATGCGACTTCGACAGTCCGGCTTCATCAAACACTCCCCCCGACTCGATATTGACATGATCGGCACTGATCATTGCGCTGTATTTTGGCTGGGCGCCTTGACCACCACCCACGACAGACAGGCTCAAATTCACCTTTGGCCCCACCGCCAGACGCGACAACCCCTCGATTTGCGGCACAAAGTACTCGACAAGGGCCGTGGCCATATCATCAATGGCTACTTTCAGCGTCCCCGTAAATGCCCCCGTTTCAAGTACGTTTTGCTGGACAGCTATGTCATTGATGTCAACGTGTATGCGCAGCGGCCCTGCAGCCACGCCGCGACCGGTCGACACGCCATTGGCATTGGCCAAAAACCGAACAACTCCTTTGACAAACCGCGGGTCAAGATTCAAGTCGGCAAACCCACGGTCTGCCACAAAACGCAATTCGCTAACCCGCCCCTCGACCGAGGCGTCGAGACGATCTGCTGTGACCGTACAATGGTATCGCCACGCCGGCAAGACATCCCCCTCCCGGGGCGAACGCCTTGCCAAAACGGACATGTTTACTGTCCGGCCAATAGCGGGCTTGGCGAGTCCTCCGCTATACGCAACGAATTGCTCGATCATCTCCGTAGAAATGTCCTTGAAGTGGCCTTCGACCGTAATGTCAGCGGAGGCCAGATCGAGTTTGCTTTCAGAGTCCGTGGCATTTTTGACCACGATTCCCGCTTCTATCCTGCCTTGATAATTGCCCTGCACCGCCAAGGCAGAAAATTCAACATCGATCTGTTTACCGAGTTGGTCAGCATGCAGATTAAGACGAGGGGCCTTAAGCTCAATGTCGCCAACAGGCCCTGCCGTCCGCAATTGAATACCACCGGCCTTTGCACTGCCCCTGAGCGACGATAAAATCCACAGGGGGCCGCGGTCAGCCAGTATGATATTCACCGCCTTCATCTCGGCAGTCATATCAAACGACTCAACAAGTTGCGTATCTTTTAGAGACGGCAAGACATGCCGCAGCACTCCCCATGCCTCCTGGTCGATCCGCCAACTCATCCCAGGCTGTTGCGAGGCAACGATCATGCCGTCGCGGCTTGCAAGCTGGCCGGCGATATCCAACTTGTCACTGATGATCGAAAACGAAGCGGTAAGGGACTCGACGTCGCCATTGGCACCCAAATGAGCTTCAAGCGTTGAACCAAATAATGCGGCAAGCGCCCCCTTGAGCCCCAGTAGACGCGCTAGGAATGCACTTTCAATGTTCTCGGTTTGAGTGTATTGCAGGATTACCGATAACGCCGTTACCGGCACATTGGTAATGTCCACCACACTGTTTTCAAACTGTACCGCGTGCCACTGCAGTTGCCACTGCTCATCGAAAAGCTGATGCACGGTACAGTCTGCATGAATCGTTCCTTTTACGGGAGATTCATTATCACTATCAGGCAGGACCAGGCTCACTTGCGATTCAAAATTCAGCTTGATATGTCTTGGGCTGGGTATATCAACCTCGGCTTTGGACACTGATATCTCAACGGTCTCGATATGCTCACCGGCATAGACCAGTTGTGCGTCATCAATGCCCAGCGTCACGCTGATATCCGGCCGGCCACACGGCCTTGAAGTGTCCCTTACCCTGCCGGAGACATCACGCGTCGATTCCAGGCCTGCCGTCACCTGCATGATCCGATCAATACGGCCCTTAGCCTTCTTCACATTAATACGGCCCAACTGCAGGCTGCCACGCAGCAGCGACCACAATGAAAGGTCGGGAGCCCCGATCTGCTCAACGGTCAGGGCCACGGCACCGTCGGGGGCAAACAACGTCAGGCCCGTAACATGCTGTCCCTTCGACCACGCAACATCCAGATCATCAATACGAACTGAGCCAATGATCGAACCATTGACCAGTGCTTGCACGACATTGGTACCCATCCGCGTACTGGCCAATGCCGGCAATAATGCCGCCAGCAGGCCCAACACTACAACAGCAGATACCGCGGCATAGAGCAATCGCCTGCGGCGGGCTGTGTTGATCGGCTGGGATGTCCCGTTCTGCTCAGTCATGGCATGATGACGCTGCTTATCATCATACTATGACAGGAAGCTCTTCGGGAGATTATCGCAACGAGTTTCAACTACCACAAACCGGAGGCTCAATTTACTTACAGGTAATTGCAGGCAAGTGCACCTACGGCTGGCCCCATATAGCCACCCAAGGCTTATCTGCCATCGAGTGAAGTGGTGTCAACCTGTTTCTTCACTGGTCTTGATCCGATTAATTGCTGCCATGTACGCCTTGGCGGCAGCCTCGATCACGTCAGTCGACAGGCCTCGACCACGCACCTGTTTATCGCGATGGCGCACCTGCACCACAACCTCGCCCTGGGCATCTTTGCCGGCAGTGATTGCACGCGTCTGGTAGTTGTCTAATTTCAGCTGCACGCCAGTGACCTTTTGAATCGCCGAATAAATCGCATCGATAGGCCCATCACCCGTCGCCGCCTCCATGCGCTCGGTGTCGCTCGTATCGCGCAGCACGACCGTAGCGGTGGCAATGACGCCCGTACCGCTGGTGACCTGAAAACGCACCAATTCCCAAAGCTGGCGATGCTGATGGAGTTGGGCGTCAAGAATGGCCTCGATGTCCTCGTCGTACATGTTTTTCTTCTTGTCGGCCAGTTCCTTAAACGCATCAAACGCCTTTTCCAGTGTTGGGTCATCAAGTATGAAACCCAGCTCCTTCACCCTTTCTCGAAACGCATGACGGCCTGAATGCTTGCCCAGTTCCAGCTTACTTTCAGGAACCCCGATATCGCGCGGGTCCATGATCTCGTAGGTTGTGCGTTCCTTGAGCATGCCGTCCTGGTGAATACCCGCCTCATGGGCAAATGCGTTTTCACCAACAATAGCCTTGTTGCGCTGTACATACAGGCCGGTCATGGCCGACACCATGCGCGACAAAGGATATATCCTTTTCGTGTTGATACCGGTATCGAACTTGTTGAAATAGTCGCTTCTGGTTCGCATGGCCATGATGAATTCTTCGAGCGAGGCGTTGCCCGCACGTTCACCAATGCCGTTGATCGTACATTCCACTTGCCGACAACCGTTCTGGACAGCAGCAAGACTATTGGCCACGGCCAGGCCCAGGTCATTGTGGCAATGCGCAGAAAGGTAGATGTCGTTAGCATCGAGTTGAGGTAGTTTCTGTCGCACGTAGGTAAAGATGTGGCCGTATTGCTCGGGCACGGCATAGCCGACGGTGTCAGGGATATTGATCGTCGTGGCCCCCGCTTCCACAGCCGCCGCCGTGATATCAACCAACACGTCCAATTCCGTACGAGAGCCGTCTTCGGGCGAAAATTCCACATCATCAACGAATTGCCGAGCCTGCTTCACGGATTCGCCTGCCAACGTGATGATCTGGCCGATGGCTTTCTTGAGTTTGTGCTCACGATGAATCTTGCTGGTCGCACAAAACACATGAATCCGATTACCCTTCGTACCTTGCAAAGCCTCTCCTGCCCGATCTATATCGCGGGGCACACACCTCGCTAGGCCAGCCACGATCGGCCTAGACAACTCGTTAGCCACGGCCTTTACCGCCTCAAAATCACCCGCGCTGGTAATGGGAAATCCGGCCTCGATCACGTCCACGCCCAACTGATCGAGATGCCGAGCAATTTCCAGCTTTTCCTGGAGAGTCAGTGTCGCCCCGGGAGACTGCTCACCGTCGCGCAACGTCGTGTCGAAAACCCTTATGTTCGTCAATGCAGCCATCCTGTGGCTCCTTCATCTGGCCTGGACAACTAATTCTCTTAAGAGACGACCATTCAAAAATACATTAAAAAACCCCGCCCGTTTTGCCGGACAGGGTGAAATTTCAGATTTGTCTGATTCCGTCCTATCTGGCGCGTACTGCAAGCAGCAGGTCTACCAGAACAGGTTGTGCACCAAGATGAGGCTGGCTGCATAACACTGCCGCGAGTATAGATTCCTTGTAGATACTTGTCAATGAAATACTTATCGGCAATCCGCAAGCCAATCCATCGCTTCATTTTTTCGGGCATAGTGATTTGGACCATTTATTTAAAGAGTACCGACGGCAAAAACCGGCTCATTCATAGGCCCGCAGTGCCGGGTAGTTGCCAAGCCCCGTCGTGATCAATGCTTCTGCTGCACCCCACTTGCGCAACCGGTACAGGCAACGCTTAGTCAAGATACGTGCTAGGCCTTTGCCCCGGTGCAATGGATTGGTGCTGACGTGGCCGATCTGGCCTACCGGTTTTCCGCAAGACGAGAGCAGATTGGGATAAAGCCGCGATCCGGCCGCCGCAACCTGCTGTCGCCCGTGCAGCATGGCTAGGCCGTTGGCCACCGCCTGTTGCCCCACATGATCCAACAAAGCGACCGCACCGTCGATAGCGCCCGGCGCCACTGCCAACAGGTGAATAATGTGCTCATCATCACACCTTTGGCCGTGCACGAACGCCACTGGCTTGCCGTTATCGCGCGCCAGCAGAATGTGTTGCGGCTGAAAAGCGTCGCCAACCGTATACCAGTAGGCAATCAGTTCACTGCCAACGGCCCGGCAATAGGGCCAATCCACCGTATAACTATTGATAATATTGACAACCTGGCATTGGTTGCCTTGCGATAATATTTCGATGGCAAATTGGCCCGTTTGAGACATATCGTAATACCGGTTACCCAAAATATCGTAGCGGCCATTATTATACTTTGACTGCGGCTTGAGACGCCGATATGGTCTTGCACGCAACTGGGTATCTTCCCGCAGTGTTTTTCGCCAAGGGAGTAGGACAACACGATGACTGTCGCCAATGATTCCACGACCGGTCAACCGATCACGCAGGACGATGGCCGGCTCAACATACCCAACACACCCATCATTCCCTTTATTGAAGGCGACGGCACAGGACCGGACATCTGGTCCGCATCCTCGCACGTGATCAACAACGCTGTCAAAAAAGCGTATGGCCGCGACCGCGCCATTGCCTGGAAAGAAGTACTCGCTGGCCAGAAAGCATTCGACAAAACCGGCAATTGGCTGCCCGATGAAACCGTCGAGGCCTTTCGCCAGTTTCGCATCGGTATCAAGGGGCCACTGACTACACCCGTCGGCGGTGGTATTCGATCGCTCAACGTGGCCCTGCGGCAGATGCTCGATCTCTATGTCTGCCTGCGACCGGTCCGCTATTTTCGCGGCGTGCCCAGCCCGGTCACCAACCCACAACTAGTCGACATGGTCATCTTTCGCGAAAACACGGAGGACATCTACGCTGGCATCGAGTTTCAGCACGGTACGGAGGATTGTGACCAGTTCAAACAGCTGTTCTCTCAAGCCTTTGCCGAGCGGTTCAAGAAGGTGCGTTTCCCTAATACCTGCGGATTCGGTATCAAGCCCGTCTCACAGGAGGGAACCCACCGCCTAGTCAAGGCTGCCATCGACTACGCTGCCAAGCAAGGCCGCGACAGCGTGACCCTCGTCCACAAAGGCAACATCATGAAGTTCACCGAGGGCGCTTTCCGTGACTGGGGCTACGAACTGGCCAATGAAAGCTACGCAGGCGAACTGATTGACGGCGGACCGTGGACCAGCATCCGAACACAGGACGGCAAACAGATCACCATCAAGGATGTTATCGCAGACGCATTTCTGCAACAGATTCTAACCCGCCCTAGTGAGTATAGCGTCATTGCTACACTCAATCTCAACGGAGACTATGTTTCCGATGCCCTTGCCGCATGCGTCGGAGGCATCGGCATTGCGCCCGGCGGTAACATCAACTACCAAACCGGACATGCCATCTTCGAAGCCACGCACGGCACCGCCCCCAAGTACGCCGATCAGGACAAGGTCAACCCCGGCAGTGTCATCCTCTCTGGAGAAATGATGCTGCGCCACCTCGGTTGGGATGAAGCTGCCGACCTGATCATCCAAGGCATCGAAGGCGCAATCAGCAGCAAGACCGTCACCTATGACTTTGAACGATTGATGGACGGGGCCAAGCTACTCAAATGCAGTGAGTTTGGCAAAGCGATTGTTGAGCATATGGATAAATAATCAAGGCACATTGGTTCGGGCGAGTTTGGACATGTGACTCAATGCTAGGCCAACCGTGCGATTGCTGGGTAGATTCGATCAACTTGTCCAGCCAATGAACAATCCCCAACGGTGCAACTCGTGCTTTGCATGGTCCACCCCCTAATCCTGTACGGTGCAAATGACGCTGATCATTAGGGCCCGTTGACCAAGAACAGATGGCCAGAGCAATCCACCACATTGAGTGAACTCGGTTATCGACCTTGCCTTGCAGCACCCGCCTTTTTCAAGTTGTCCCCGAATTCACAACAAGAGCCCATTGCCCCTCAAGCATCTTCGCGGCGTACGACCTTGTAAGCCACACGTTCACCACGTCCTTCCAGCGGGTAGTCCTTGCGTAACGGATGAGATGGAAAGGTTTCCCATGTGAGGATGCGGCGTAGGTCAGGATGGTTTTCAAAACGGATGCCGAACATGTCAAACACTTCACGCTCACGCCATTCAGCACCGGGCCAGATATCACAGGCGCTAGGTAGAACCAAGGTCGGATCCTTGTCAATACCACTGGTGTCCAGCGACGGCGACAACATGACCTTGACAAAAAAGCGGTTACTGTGCACCGTGCTGACCAAATTGTAGATGACGCCAAAGCGCCCCTCGGGAGCACCGACAGGGGCTGGGTAATTGAGGTAATCCACGCAAGTCACATCCGACAGGAAATCGTAACCGCAAGCCTGGTCATCGTGCAGAAACCTGAGCGCATCGTGCAGGATTTTCACCGTGACAACCAGCGTTGTCTGGCTGCGAAACTCAGTGGCCAGCAATTTTGCATCGGTAAAATGCTGCTTGATAATCGGCAATGTCGGATGCTTGAGGTCAGGAGTGGCCATGGAAGTGTTTCCAACTTTATTGGTCGAACTGTTCAATAATCTTCAAAAGCAGCTTCTGCCACCGGTCCGCGATCTGCGGCCATTCGTATGCAAGGGCATCGGCCAACGCCACGCTGTCACCGAACTTGATCATGTCCCGCAATGACTTGAGTTGATCAATCAACTGGTCAATCAATACCTTGCCTAGCACGCCGTCCACACCCATCGTTTCGATGTCGATATCCGTCATGCTAACCGCATGCACAACAGCCTGCTGTGTTTGCAGCCAGACATCCATCGCCCGACTAATCAATGACATCGCCTCATTACGCTCATCACGATGCAATCGCTCAGCCGCATCACTTTGGTACTGCCGTGCCTTATCAAGTTGGCCCAACAGCAATTCCAGCGTGGATCGCACCAGATCATTCGGATTGGCAGTGTAAAGACGAAACTCGCCGCTTCCTACCGCACAATGGATCTGGCTTCCCAGTTCATCATCCGTCAAGGTCTTGCCATCCACCGCAACCTCCACAACTACCCGACCACTATCGGCCAATTTCTGCTTGGCCGCACCAAGCACAGCAGCCAGGTCTTCACCGCCCAACTGTACCTGCTGGTCATCAAGGTAAATCACCATCAACGCATCATAAGTTGTCGGCGCACTACGTAAAGCATATTATCGCGGCATCAACTTCCGAATGACTACCTTCACCCTCTCGTTTCTGCTATGATCGATGCTTCGATCTGCCACCAACAAATATCCCTACGGAGACAGAGATTTGAGTCACAAGATAGCCGTCCTCGATGGATACACTCTGAATCCAGGTGATATTTCTTGGGAAAAATTTGAACAGATCGGCAAGCTCACTCTGCACGAGCGAACGCCGTTGGGACAGATTATCTCCCGATCTCGCGGTCATGATGCCATCTTGACCAACAAGGTGCCGCTGACCGCTGAAACTTTTGATGAACTTCCCGAGCTGAAATACGTCGGTGCACTGTCGACCGGTTACGACGTCGTGGATGTACAGGCCGCTGCGGACCGCAACATCATCGTCACCAACGTCCCCACTTACGGCACCAACTCAGTCGCTCAGCACGCCACCGCCTTGATGCTCGAACTAATACGCCACGTGGCCCTGCACAGCCAATCCGTTAAGGAAGGCAAGTGGACAACCAACAAGGACTGGTGCTATGCACTAGCCCCCATTGAGGAACTGACGGACAAGACGCTGGCCATTGTCGGCATCGGCCGGATCGGTCGTACCTTTGCCCGCATCGGCGCCGCCATGGGCATGCGTCTTATCGCCCACGATGAATACTGGCCCGCCGCTGAGCAGATGGAGGGGTTGGAGGTTGAATCCGTCGAACTGGACGAGGTGTTCCGATGCGGAGACGCAATCAGCCTGCACTGCCCACTGACTCCGGCAACCGATCGCCTGGTCAACGCCCAGCGGTTGGCCATGATGAAACCAACGGCGATCTTAATCAACACCAGTCGCGGCCCGTTGATTGACAACCAGGATTTGGCTGACGCCTTACGTAATGGCGTAATCGCCGGCGCCGGTGTGGATGTGCTCGACGTCGAACCGCCTCCGGCAGACCACCCCCTGATAGGCGCACCCAACTGTTTTGTCACACCCCATATTTCCTGGTACGCCCGGGGCGCACGACAGCGGTTGATGGATATTGCTGCCGATAGCTATAAGGCGTTTCTTGACGGCAACCCGATTAACGTCGTCAACTGAGCGTCGCAATCCAGCATAACCACCAATGGCGAAGACCATTGCGCTCGCCATAGCTACCTTCCCTGAATTTCGGCACCTAGCCGCCTTGTCGCCACTGCAACCTAAACCGGACGATTACACCTATCGTTTTCATAACATGGACGTCATCGTCTGCATTGCCGGGATGGGTTCTAGCCGGGCGCGGTCGAAAGTTGAGCAATTGCTTGTTGAACACAACGTTGACCATTTGATCCTCTGTGGTTTTGCCGGTGGGCTCGACCCAGGCCTTGCAACAGGCAGCGTGGTTGTACCGCAGCGAGTAATTAATGACCGGGGCAAGGCCACCACATTATCTGATCAGCAGCAACCAACAATCCTGACTGTAGAACAAATGGTCACCCAACCGCAGTAGAAGCGCAAGCTTCATGCACATCATGGCGCTGTTGCCGTAGACATGGAGTCGTTTCCCATAGCACAAGCCGCATCAGTGCTAGCGTACCCTTGACCATCATTCGGGTTGTGTTGGACACAGCCGAGCAGGCACTGCCTGCCGCCGTGCATCAATGGATCGATACTCAAGGGCGTATGCACTGGCCAAGGATTTGGCGCGATGTCCTGGTACACCCGTGGCACCTACATACACTTGCACGACTGGGGCGATAGGCTCGCAAGGCTGCTGTGCCACTGGCAAAGCATGTCACTATCGAGATGAAACGAATCCTCGATACCTGACATATATTTTCTAACTGCCGCTTCGTATTGAAACAGCTGCATCAACAAGCAATACCGCTTCATCAAGCGATTGTTCCAGAATATCATTCACAATGAATGCATCATATACGCCGCACGAGTCCGCCCTCGCCATTTCAGCCCTGGCTTCTACGGAACGCCGCTGAATGGTCGACTCATCATCACGTCGGCGGCCACGCAAACGTCTCAGCAATTCCTGATCACTTGGCGGCTTGATGAAAACGGCATAGGCATCGGGCAGGCAGCCTTTGACCTTTATAGCACCTTGCACGTCAATCTCCAGAATCATCAACCGACCCTGCGAAAGCGTGTCAACCACCGGTTGCTTCGGCGTGCCGTACAGATTGCCGAACACCTGGGCCCATTCCAGCAGTTTGCCAGCATTACGTAATTCAACGAATCGTGGTTGGTCCACGAAATAATAATCCACGCCTTCCTGGTCGCCGACCGATTTGGGCCGTGTCGTCATGGAAATGCTAAACGTCCCATCAAGTTGCTTTTCCACGTGCCGTGCGATTGTGGTCTTACCCACGCCCGACGGACCGGAAATGATCAGCAACAGCCCCTTGTCTGCCATGTACCTCCCAATCAAGTATCGACGCCCGTGACAAGAAAAAACGTCGCCATGCGAACCGCCAACCCGTTGGCAACTTGCTCCAGAATAACGCTGCAGGGACCGTCAGCCACGTCACTATCCACCTCAACGCCGCGGTTAATCGGGCCTGGATGCATGACAATTACGTCCTTTTTTGCCCGAGCCAGCCGTTCGCTGGTCAGGCCAAAATAGGCAGCGTACTCACGCAGGCTGGGAAATGCTTGACTGGTCAGCCGCTCAAACTGGATACGCAGCATGTTCAAGGCATCAACCCGGCCCAGCACATCTTCGAGACTGTGGCACAACTCACATCCCAGGTCGGCAAATGCAGACGGCAACAATGTCGGTGGCCCGACAAGTATCACGTGTGCACCAAGCTTAAGCAGACCGTACATGTTCGACCTGGCCACCCGACTGTGGGCAATGTCGCCGACGATCGCCACCGTCACACCCGACAGATCAAACGTATCGCGGCCAAGTTTCATGGCCAGCGTATATATATCCAGCAACCCCTGCGTCGGGTGCTCGTGCTGACCGTCGCCGGCGTTGATTACGCTGCACCGGACGGATTTGGCAATTTGCACCGCCGCGCCACTGAGTTGGTGGCGGCAAACGATCACGTCTACGCCCATGGCCTCGATGTTGCGTGCCGTGTCGCTGAGCGTCTCCCCCTTGGAGATACTTGAATCTCTACCTGAAAGGTCAATCACATCGGCTGACAATCGACTGGCGGCCAGCGTGAAACTCGATCGTGTACGCGTCGAATCCTCGAAAAAAAGGTTGGCCACCACCTTGCCCCGCAGAGCTGGCACTTTTTTGATGCTGCGTGTACTGACCTGTTCAAAACCGCGGGCCGTCTTCAGCAGGAAGCAGATATCCGCCACCGACAAATCTTGCACCCCCAGCAGATGCTTGTGCGGCCACGAGTATGACGACTTGTCCTCGCTCATCCCATTTGTTCCGTTTCGCCGGACGGACGGATCACAATCTCATCGCGGTCATCCGTGGGCTGCACGAATACGTCCACCCGCTCGCCGCTGCTAAGTACATCGGCTTGGGAAAGGTCTAGGCCCACATGGTCGGGTTGAATCGGAAACTCACGGCCACCCCGATCGACCAGTACACTCAGCCACACACGGCGAGGACGCCCAAGGTCCATCAACGATTGCAATGCGGCTCGAATCGACCGCCCGCTCATCAGCACGTCGTCGACCAGTACGACCTGCAAACCATCAACGTCGAATGGTATATCCGTCGTTCGCACGATCGGCTGCGGCCCCACCTCCGACAGGTCGTCACGGTATAACGCGATATCCAGTGTGCCCACATGAGTGACTTGGATGCGTTCGGCCAAGCGTTGAGCCAGTACGTCCCCCCGACTGCGGATGCCGACGATGGCCCACTGCGATTGCCCGTCCATCGCGGCCATATCCTGTTTAATCGCTTGGGCTAGATTGTCGATCAACCCAGTGACGCGCGCTTTGTCGGCAACCACACGCATGGTTAGATATTATCTCCCCGACACCCCTAGGTAAACACGACTGCACATCAATTTAATATACGCTCGGATGGACCTTGGCCCAATCCACCTACTGTGATTTGTCTTCATCGACCGCTGGTGCATCATCGCCACCGTCCCGGCTACTCTCGTCCTGCACTGGTGCTTGCTGCGACTGAATCTCTGCCTTGGCTTGCTCGTCGGCTGTCACCGCCACTGCCACCGGTTCGTCGCTCTTGCCTTTACGCAACTGGGCTGCAAACTGCATGCGGCGATTGGCCTTGTCGCGACGGCGAGAATATTGGCCCGACACCTGAGGCCCTTCCTCGTTACCCACCAATTGCAACACACACAAATCTGATCCATCGCCCAAACGATTTTTGCTCAGACGGACAATACGCGTGTATCCACCGCTGCGATCAAGGTACCGCGGCGCGATCTCGTCGAACAGGGTCTTTACCAACCGTGGCCCGCCAATCAATTCCCCGTACTTGTTACGCTTTAAATCAGGATCGTCCTGGCTGCGCACCAAGCGGGGATTGCCGATCGAGTGCAGTACGCGACGACGAGAGGCCAAATCACCCTTTCTCGCCGCCGTAATAAGCTTCTCAACGAACGGCTGAACACTCTTGGCCTTGGGCACTGTCGTCGTGATCTGACCGTGTGTCAACACCGCAATGGCCAAGTTGCGGCGCAACGCTTTGCGATGCTCCGTATCGCGTCCTAGCTTGTAACCAGCCAAACGGTGTCGCATTGCTAATCCTTGGTAGAGGCACCGTACCCGGCACGCACTGGATAGCTTACTCGCTTGAAACTTCAAATTCTACGGGCAATTCCATGCCCAGTTCAAGGTTCATATCCGACAGTTTACGTTTAACTTCACGCAAAGACGTCTTACCAAACGATCGGACCTTGAGCAAATCCGCTTCGGTGTGACTGACCAGTTCGGCAACGCTAGACAACTTGGCTGTTTCCAGACAATTGCTAGCACGTACCGACAAATCCAAGTCGTTTAATGACATACGCAGCTTGTCCAGCAGTTCATCATCGGCCCGAGCCGCCGCAGAGGCCACCTCAGTCGCCGTCGTTTCACCATACTCAAAATACTGCACAAACGGGTTGAGATGCTTACGCAGAATCTTGGCCGCTTCTACAAGAGCCATCTCCGGCGTCACGGTACCGTTGGTCCAGATCTCCATCTGCAGCCGGTCATAGTTGGTCTTTTGGCCCACACGCGTGTCCTCCACCGAATAACGCACGCGGTAGACCGGAGAGAAAATCGCATCAACGGGGATCAGGCCGACCTCCTGATCTTCGGCCGTGTCATACTGCTCTGAGGCTGGCACGTAACCGCGACCCTTGCCGACGACAAACTCCAT
>Ga0310125_10000808_pt1 | contig 15431 bp, 17 predicted proteins | sample CB11b_Tmax_Bot8__FD_203508 | JGI IMG/M metagenome (GOLD analysis project Ga0310125, IMG submission 203508) | Marine microbial communities from Western Arctic Ocean, Canada - CB11b_Tmax_Bot8 | ecosystem: Environmental > Aquatic > Marine > Oceanic | place: Canada: Western Arctic Ocean | collected... | reverse complement strand
CTCGAGGCGGTCAACTCGGGCTATAACGCCTTTGTCAATGCGGTAGTACGGGAGTGTTTGGCCCGGCAGCATTGTGCCATGCTGATTCATTTGAATGAGCCGGCTCTGTGCCACATTGGGCTCAAAACTGGGCGGTACGTGACGCAGGCTGGTGGCCAGCAGATCCAGATCCTCAACCGCCTGATCAATGGGTCGAAAGTGCTCTGGTGGTTGCCCGTTGGCCACGGTCGGCATAAGCAGCAGGCCCCATGCTAAGCAAGCCAGAATCCGAATAGCTGAATGACTCATCCATCGTCCTCATTGGCTGCCGGGTCTTTTTCTGGAGCATCTTGACCGCCACTTGGACTATCGGTTTCATCGGCTGGCGGTGTGACATCATTATTGGTTTTCACGGCTTCTTGGTCGTTTGATGGGCTAGCCGTCTCGCTGGCCACCACGGTGGTGTCATCGGGTGCCGTCGTATCTTGTTCTGGGTCAGTTTGTTTGTCTGCCGGGCTAGCCGTCTCGCTGGCCACCACGGTGGTGTCATCGGGTGCTGTCGTGTCTTGTTCTGGGTCAGTTTGTTCGTCTGCCAGGCTAGCCATTTTATCGGCTCGTGCGAGGGTGGCTTCGGCCGGTTCGTGATTAGCTGCAGCTTGGCGTTTTTCCTGGCTTTTGATGTAATGTTCGGGGAGTTCTGGAATAGTTCGATGGGTTCGTTCGATCATTACAGGAATACCCGGTAATTTCAATAAATCACCTTCGACTTTCCTGCCGGTATTGGTGTTCTTGATCCACCAGCGCATAGTTGTGGCTGAGCCTTTCTTTTGTGACAGGGGTGGGAAGTCACCGGACTGATCAAAATCCATTGTGAGCGTATGCTCAACGGGTATCGCTTTATTCCAAATGATTTCCTTGCTTACCAGATCCTTGACCGACACACTGGTTGGCAGGAAGATGGTGCTGTGGAACACTTGTTTGTCCTCACTGCAGCCACTCAGTGGGAAGTATACGGCCAGGATCATTAGGATCAGTAGTTGGGGGCAATGTCGCATTGGGGTACATTCCTCTCGGGCATGGGGCATGTTGTGTGAATTCCAAGTCACAATAAGCCTTGGAGCATGGGCAAACCAGTTAAACGAATGTCCATAGGCTCCATTAAATGATCGGCCAATCAGTTGGCTGTAATTGATGACAATCCCTTGGTTATTCTCTCTATTGGTTAATAAGATTATAGGACGCGCGGTGGCGACATGGCTTGCCGTTGCTCACGGTACTGGGTTGGGCTGACACCAGGGTTGCTGGAATTTTCCTGTGAGGCGTTCATGGTTCTTTAAACCACTTCGTGTGTTAAGGGTGCGATTGGCCTTCAAAAGTAAGGCGACACAGGCACCTTCCAGGTTCATGTGTCATCAGCTGGCTGCTCGATTTGGTACTCAATGAGCCCCTGACGGCAGTCGATGTGTGCTGAGAAGAACTTTCGCCTGTATTGCCAGAATAGCGGCCAGATCACCTGGCGATCCGTTTCCGGTAACGGTAACTGATTAAGATTGGCGGGCTTATGCCATTCGAGTGTGCCTTCAGGGATTGTTTGCTCTTCCACCTGGACGGGCTTCAATACCTCATATAGAAACATCAGCCAATGCATTCGGTCTTCAAAACCAGCTTCTGATACGATCCCGGTTAGGTGTAGCTCGTTCGGATTTATCCGCAGGCCCACTTCTTCGTGAATTTCGCGAATCGCACAGCAACAGGGGCTCTCTCCTATCGATTTTTCGAGTTTTCCCCCTACAGGAGATAGCAAATCGCGGTTGGGCGATCGGTTTCTTCGTAATAATAAGATTTGGCCTTGGGCGTCAAACAGATAGCATAATGCGGCGATGCTGTAAGGCAGTGATTGGGACATTGGACGCATGATAAAACATCAGGCGGCCTCATGTTGTTGGGGAGCAATGGGAGCGTTGGGCGATTCCTGCCAATCTTCACAACTGTCAAGTTGGACCTGCATGGGGCATGTCTTTCGGTATCCGAGTTTGCGAATTACTTCAAGTACCTCCGTCCAACTTGGATAGGGGCGATTATTAGCGCGTTTATAAGCATCCATGGCTTTCACGAACAGAAATTGTTCGGTGGTCATTTCGCCCTCTTCGGCCCGTCTCATGAAGTCACTGCGGCGTCGACCCGGGCCGCGGCGGCGTTCAAAACCAGTTGGAGATAATCGCTCATCGACAACGGATTGGCGTCTATCCTTTGAGCAATCTCGGCGATTCTTTTCCTGGTTTTCTGGTCCGGTGGATAATTGGTCGTGGGACATGGGTATTCTCCCGCTTCTTGGTCGAAAATGTTGTCTTTTAGCCGGTAGAAGGCTAATCGTTATCAATCACGTCGTCGAGATAATCGTCATCTTCGTCATCGAAGAGGTCATCATCATCTTCATCATCTTCTTCTTCTTCTTCTTCTTCTTCTTCATCGAAGAGGTCTTCTTCATCATCGTATCCGTGGTTTCCATCATCATCTTTGTCCTCTTCTTCATCGTCAAAAAATTGGTTGTCCTTCAGATCATCTTCGCCCCTATTGATCAGTTGGATTGGTAGTGGCCACCATGGCCCCGCCTTAGCTTCGTTTTGGTTACCGGACCATGAATTGCATTGCGATCCATACCATTTCTTATCTTGCATGTCACGATCTCCAATCAATGGCCCTAAAGTCCAATGGCTGGTACATGGTCTGTCTTTTTGGCCACGGCAATTCTTGCGGTTACACTATCGGTCGCTCGCGTTTTGTCAATGGTTTTTTTCTGGGCGGTACCTAGAGTTGCCTTGCTGGCCGTGTGGCTGGTGGGATTATCTTGCGAGTATGAGTCCCGCGGACAAGGAGGGCTCGATTGTCCGGTGATAGTCAGGCTAGCTCACAGCATTGGAATTTCGGACCGGCTATTTTCGCTTGGTTGTTACCAGGTTGGGGCCATTGGCTGGTGGGCGAGCGGTGTCGTGCCATGTGCCTGGCAGGTGGAATCGGCCTGTTGTGGTTGGTGGGATTGCTGATTGGTGGTATTAGCGTGATTGATCGCCAAGCCCATCCGGCTTGGTTCTGCGCACAGATGCTTACAGCTCCCAGTATTGCCGTCGATTATCTGGCCAATCACTGGGTCGGTACGAGCCTGATGGCCCAACGACATGATGACCGTGAGGATACGGGGCATCCGCCAAGTTTCGGGCGGGTACGTGAGCAGGGTATCCTGTACACTTCCTTGGCAGGTCTGTTGAATTTGCTTTCAATGGTTGATGTGGTTTATCGACAGCATCAACCTCGGGAAACTCCCAATGCAGGCGTATCAACTAAACCTCGCCCGTGATTTCATCCGGCGGCCAACCGTGATGGGGTCGGGGCCAACATTTGCGAGTGGATACAATTGATTCTGATAAGCGCTTGGTTCCTCGATCCATTGCCTCTGGAGGATTATTGGCTGCTCCTCCTTTTTCCGCTGGTTTTAGCGATTTCAGTGGTCTATAAGGCAATTAAAATAGAGAATCTGTCACAGTTGCCTTGGCAAGCAACTGTGATGGCAGGCCAGATTATCGCATTCATGGTGGGGGCGGCTGTTTTATTATGGCTGGTGTCAGAGGTTATTTGGTGATGGGTGGGGGGGTAATAATTTATTTCCTGTTTCTGTCAACGTGTCGTACGTGGAAATGTTGTCATGAAAGAGCTGTTACAAACCCTATTGGCTGGCACCGCGCTCACAGTTAATCAAACAATCGAAGCGTTTGAATTGATCATGACCGGTCAGGCCGGTGCGGCTGAAGTGGGCGCACTGTTGATGTTGATCCAACAGCGAGGTGCTACGGTCGATGAATTGACCGGTGCGGCAACGGTAATGCGTCGCAAGGTGACCGCAGTGAAGGTGCCGACGGGGTTAACGGTGGTTGACACTTGTGGTACCGGTGGCGATCACACGCCAACATTTAATATTTCGACTGCAGCAGCTTTGGTGACCGCGGCGGTGGGTCGGCCCAAAGGGGTTGTGGTGGCCAAGCACGGTAACCGCACCATCACGCGGGCAAGCGGTTCGAGCCAGGGGCTCGAAGCCCTTGGCGTTCATCTTGATGTTGACGTTCAAATATTGACTCGATGTCTTGATGAAGCAGGTATCTGTTTTTGTTTTGCGCCGGCTCACCATCCTGCCATGAAACATGCCATGCCTGTCCGGATGGAGCTAGGGGTTCCGACTATTTTTAATCTCTTGGGGCCGCTGACAAATCCTGCTGGTGCATCGCACCAGGTGATCGGTGTGGCAGACAAGGATCTGACCGAACCGATCGCTACCGTACTTGGCAAACTTGGTTGTAAAGCCGCCATGGTCCTGCACGGAAAGAAGCAGTCAGATGTTATGGGCCCCGGTTTCTGCGAGGCCTCGGTTTGTGGTCCAACACAGATTACTCAACTTGCAGGCGGAAAGATTGAGACGTTCGAAATCCATCCGGCTGATCTTGGACTGGGTGTGTCAAACATTGATACGCTTTTGGTTGATGATCCAGGGGGCAGTGCCCGAGTGATAAGGTCAGTCCTGGCCGGTGAGCTGGGCCCTGCGCGAGATATCGTGTGTGCTAACGCCTCGATTGCGATGGTGATTGCCGGTTTGGCTGGGGAACTCGCTGAGGGCGTCAGACTGGCGGCAGAGGCAATTGATCGAGGTGCCGCATCAGCGACATTGAATTCACTGGTCAATCTGACGCAGGCATGCAACACTGCGGCCAGTTGATCAGGGGTAGTTGCGTTGCAGCCTGGTGTTCCATGTTATTGAACCATGACTACTTTGCGTACGGTTCGAATCTCAATCTTTGCCAGATGCGTAGGCGTTGTCCGGATAGTCAACGAATTGACAAGGTTATCCTTCGTGGCTATCGGCTCGTGTTTCCACGTCGGGACATCCATTGGCGTGGTGAGGTGGCTGGAATTGCACCGGATGTTGGCTTGCATGTCGAAGGGACCCTCTATCGTACATCGGACAATGACCTGGCAGCACTAGACCGCTACGAAGGGGTTTGCGAAGGCGAATATATTTGCGCCAATGTTGTCGTGGAAATGTCGGATCATAGCAATAGGACCGCATTGACTTACCTTGCGGTTGCCGAGGTTGAATCTGAATCCTTTTTTGCTCCATGGGATCGGTATCTGGACGCAATTATTCAAGGTGCACGGGATCATGACCTGTCTTATCAGTGGATTCGGTACCTGCAGGCTTTCCGTAAACTATCAGCGTAGAGGTTTCAAGGAATGTATAGCCTGGCAATTGAAACATCGACACATCATGGATCAATTACGTTGGCCCGTGGGGACTGCATACTGAGGTCAGAAAACCTAGCGCAAAGTCGACGCCATAACCTCAACTTGATTCCCTCAATTGGAGATCTATTTGATAGTTGTGAGGTATGCCGGGCGGAGCTCGCCGAAGTATACGTTTCAATTGGACCTGGCTCATTTACCGGTTTGCGTGTGGGTGTTGCAACTGCACAGACTCTTTGCCATGCATTGGGGTGTCGAACTGTAGCGGTGCCCACACTCGATGTCATTGTTGAAAATGCGCCGACAGATCGAGGCCATGTGGCGGTTTGCCACGCACCCAAGGGCGACCATCTGTATGCATCGGTTTATCAATATATTGCCGGGCAGTGGCAGGCATACGGCGAGTCTGGTCCGACGACCAAGGAAAGAATCTGTGGTCAGTCGCCAAGACCGCTTTTGGTCCTTGGAGATTCGGTGTCGGCTTTAGATTGGCCGGCAGATGTTGAAACACTGGATGAGAGACTGGCGGTGCCACGAAGTGACGTTGTATGGCGCCTTGGTCGGGACAGATCCTTGCAGCATCAGTTCACAGAGCCCTTTGGACTTTTACCTTTGTATGCACGACGGCCAGAAGCCGAAGAGCTGTGGGAGCAGCGTCAAGCATCTCATAACTAGTGGACCTTGAATACAGGTCCAATTTGGTTCATTGTGCTACGATGTGAGTGGCGTGTTTGTTCCAGAGTGCATGATACTTAGTTCTGAAGTGTTTTATGTCGCCAAGAATTGTGATTGTTGGACGCCCGAATGTCGGTAAGTCCAGTTTGCTAAATATGCTGGCTGGGCGGCGGATTAGCATTGTCGATGCGGTTCCTGGTGTGACTCGTGACCGGGTGGGTACGATGATCGAATTGCCGCCACTGGATGCAGGTCAAAAAGCGTTAACCGCGGAACTGATTGATACCGGGGGGCATGGCGTGGAGGATGTCCAGGGCTTAACGGCGGAGATTGAGCGCCAGATAGCTTGTGGTGTCGAGGAAGCGGATCTTGTTTTGTTCGTTGTGGATGCTCAAAGTGGGTTGTCGCCCTTGGATCATAATGTGGCGCGACTACTTCGAACCGGTGACATGGAGGTTCCCATCTTAGTGGTTGCCAACAAGGTCGACGATGCGGTGCACGAAGGGGATGCTTACGAAGCACTGCAGTTGGGAATGGGTGAGCCGCTGATGGTTTCTGCGACCAGCGGATATCAGAAGGGTTTGCTGACTGCTGCAATCCGCCGAAAGCTTGATGGTTACGTCCAAGATTTGGCCCGTAATGGCTCGTCGCGAGGTGAGGTTGCCGATGGCATGCGATTGGCCATCGTGGGTAAGCGTAATGCCGGAAAGAGCACACTTGTCAATGCGCTGGTGGGCGCCGAACGCGTGATTGTCAGTGAGCAAGAAGGCACCACACGCGATTCAGTGGACGTGCGATTTGAGTGGGGTGGTCACGTTTTCACAGCCATCGACACCGCTGGGGTACGTAAACGCAAGAGCATAAAACAGGATATTGAGTACTACAGCCATCACCGGACGTTGCGTAGTATTCGTCGGGCTGATGTGGTTCTGGTTTTGGTCGATGCCTCAGTCCAAATTAGCCAGGTGGACACCAAGCTTGTTTCGGAAATTCTCCGTCACTACAAGCCATGTGTATTGGTGGTGAACAAGTGGGATCTTGCGGAGGCACATCATACACAGCAAGAATACATGGACTATCTCGACAAGTCATTGCGGGGTCTATCCTATGCGCCCATTGTGTTTATCAGTGCCGAACATAACGAGGGCGTGAAAGATGTTATCGAGATGGCTTTGACATTAAATCAACAGGCCGGTCATCGTGTTCCAACTGCCAAGATTAATTGTGTGATCGATCAGATTCTCAGCGAACGGACTCCTGTCTCCAAGTTGGGCAGGCAGCCGAAGGTTTATTATGCATGCCAACTCCAGGTCCATCCCCCGACGATTGCCCTATTTGTCAATAAGCCACATCTATTTGATGCTAACTATGAACGGTTTTTGATCAATCGCTTGCGCGACGACCTGCCCTACAGCGAAGTACCGATCCGGCTACTTATCCGTGGACGTCAACGCACTCCAGATTCCGCAAACGTCGACAGGGAACCGGCTCGGCGAACGGTGGATTAAGAAAAACAAACCCGGATTTCCCATTTGGCCATGAGTTTCTTTGCGGCGCCCGACATATTCACCCTGTAGAATCCCGCTCATTCTCACCGGCATCACATGGGAGTTCTATACCCCCACGGCGGAAAACCAGTGGATGTCGAACGCAAGCCGGCAACAACGTTCAACACGCCCTGACGTGACTACCTTGGCCACGATCCGATAATTGTTATGGCATTGCTCTATGACAAGACGACGGCCATGCAGAATCACGATTAATAGAATCTTAAGAATTAAGATCCATCTCTACATATTCGACGGTAACTTTCACCTCTTGTTCTTCTGGGTTTATTTTGTCTTATTTTGCTAGCAGAAAATCGTCGCGATGATTCTAAGATTCGCAGGCAATCAACGACAAAATAATATTTCACAACTCCTTGATCTTGTCCATCAGCCAGCGGCCAAATCTGTTCTTGGTCATCGGCCCGGGGGTTTCCTGTCGATTGTCCGCAGTGATCCAAGTGGGGGTGATGTATTGTGATCCTGGCGTGTTCAGTGGATTGGCAACAATTGCGTCAACGCCTTTCCTTTCGAGTTTGGCAACCGCATGTTCATCTAGTTGTTCAACTGCCTCAAGTGCAAACGCCACGATTCGTTGTTGTCGCGGGGGACGTGAAAGTTCCGCAACCAGATCTATTGTACGTTGCAACTTCAAGGTCCATGCCTGCGAATCACCATCCTGTTCTCGCCGTTTTTTCCCCTCCAAGATTGACGTGGGCTGATAATCTGCCACAGATGCGGCCATGAATAACATATCGTGTCGTGGGAATTCATTGTTGAGTAAATGTTTGAGGTCAGCAGTTGATTCGAATCGCAAGATGCGGCAGGCATCATTGTGTGTTAGGTCTAACCAGAGTGATGAATCAATGCCTGGTCCCATTAGTACGGTGACATGGTGCTCGTCTTCGAGTGCTGCGCGTGCAATGGCCAAGCCCGTTCTGCCACTGGAGCGGTTGCCGATGTAGCGTACTGCGTCGATCGCCTCCCAGGTTGGGCCAGTGGTGATCAAGATCTGCATCGTATTAGGTGGCATTAAGCGATTCAGGGCCGATGGTCACGATTGTCATCGGGCCTGGTGGGTTTTCGGCGACGAACTGGCGTAAGGCTGAGATCGTGATCCCATCAACCCGTTCGATTAGCTCATTAAGCTGTCGTGGCCGTCCATACAGGTACTGGTCCATGGCGATTGTACTGGCGCGGGCGGTGGTGGATTCTCCTTGCATAACCAGTCGAGACTTCATGCCCACGATTGCCCGATTGAATTCGTTTTCGTCAATGCCGTTACATAACCCAAGCAGTTCAGCCTTCAGTAAATCAAGTGATTCCTGGGCTCGTGGAGCGGTCGTTCCTACATAACTCAGTATGGCTCCCCGGTCCTTCTGGCTGGCATAAGTGGCATAGACGCTGTAACAAAGGCCACGTTTTTCGCGAAGTTGAGTGAATAATCGACTACTCATTCCACCGCTGAGTATGGCCGTGGCTGCTCGACAAAGAATACTAGAATCATCTGGTTCTGGCAGCGCATCGTACATCAGGCCAATGTGCACCTGCGCTGATTCAGTCGTCACATGGTGATAGCCCCGAGATCCGGCTTGGCCCACTTCGGTGGGCTGCGATGTGCCCTGCCAGTCGGTGAACAGTTGATGGATCTGATCAAGCAAGCGATCCCAATCGAACCTGCCTGCAATTCCAAGAATGGTTTGATCCGGAACGAAAGTTGACTTCCAGAATTGGCGAATGTCCTGTTCACTCATGGATTCAATGTGTGCAGCTTGCCCCAGTGGTGAACGGCAGATCGGCGAGGGATAGTGGCGCCCCCGTAACTCAAGGAACACTTTTTGCTGGGGTTCATCTTCAAGTGCGGCGATCGCTTGCAGGGCAAGATCACGGCTTGGGTCAAGGGTGTTATTTGAAAGTGTTGGACGACGAATTATATCGACTAACAGTGGTAATGCTTTGTGCAGATTCTGCGCCAGCATCGTGGCGCCAAGGCGAAGATGGTTTGTTTCAACCCCAGTCCCACGCTGAACACCGAGTCGATCCAAGGCGTTACTGTGGTCTCTGGCATTCAGGTCACCGGCCCCTCGGCATACCATTTCAGCTACCAGCGTTGCTACCCCCTGGCGATTTTCGGGTTCAGTGGTGACACCGGCGGGCATCAACGCGGTCATTGCAACAGACTGGGCGGATGCAATATATTCAGCAGCCAGTCGCATGCCATTGGGAAGTTGGTGTTGGTATATTTGCCCCATGATAAGGTAATTGTAGCCAGAATATATGCCCGTGTTGAATGTGGGAATCAAACAGGGAGATTGGCTTAATGAAAGATGGGTAGGGGGTGTCGTGATACCCTCAATACTTAATGTGGTTGCTAGCCGCTTGGACCGCACAGTGTTTTGCAACAGTTGACGCCAACTTCAGATACCAACCGGCAGGAACCGGAATTTCATCATACGCGGTCGATACAAGAATCTGGTGGTATATTAGAACTACGGGCTAAACGCGTGAGGATGAATCAGTTACTTTATTGATATCGCTCAGCATTGTCTGCCGCAGTGCGGCAGTTTTAGGCGACCATGGCACCCAGTGAACTCTTGGATCAGTTAAACCAGCAAATCATCGACTGCAAACGATGTCCGAGGTTGGTGCAGTACAGTCACCAGATTGGTCGAGATAAACGTGCCCTGTATCGTGACAACCAGTACTGGGCCAAGCCGGTACCGAATTTTCTACCTGGTTCTGCGTGTACGGGCGATCCACGATCAGCGCGGTTGCTGGTTGTAGGGCTGGCGCCGGCCGCTCATGGCGCCAATAGAACGGGGCGGATGTTTACCGGTGATCGGTCAGGTGATTTTCTGTATCGAGCATTACACCAGGTGGGATTTGCAAGCCAGGCGGAGGCCACCGATGCCGCCGATGGTTTGGAATTACTCGGCACACTGGTTACCGCGGTAGTTCATTGTGCTCCACCTGGCAATAAGCCCACCAGCCAGGAGCTTGAAAACTGCTCGTATTGGTTCGATCAAACCTTTGATCTTCTTGTTGATCTGCGGGTCATACTCTGTCTGGGGAGTATTGCACTTAGATCGGTATTGAAGTTTTACCAACGCCGCGGGTGGGTCGATAAACTCGCCCAATGTCCGTTCGGGCATGGGGCAGAATATGGCTTTTGTGCCGCGCCCAGTCTGCTGTGTTCCTATCATCCCAGCCAGCAGAACACATTCACTGGTCGCCTGACCGAATCCATGATGCTTGACGTACTGTGCCGCGCCAGAACGATTATTGGGTAATCGTGCCGGTTTTTCCGAGATTCAGGAGATTTCTTGCGGTAATCCGCACGCCTGACTCCTTTGCCGACAAACCCGCGTGCCAGGACACCCGATAGTCCTTCAGATAGGTCTGATTGGCCATGCGATTTCAAGAGAGATTGGTGCGGAACTAGTGATTTGTGGTTGTAAATTTGTGTTTTTGGTGTGGTTAGGTGAGCTGCGGTTTCCGCGATGTCGCCCTAATGCGAAACCATGCAGCGATGGGGTGATCTGCCATTGATGTACAATGCCGCGTCGCGTTGAGAAGGCCGAAAGTGGTTGGCCAGCAATGACTCATGTGATCGCAAAGCAAGTTGCCAGTGTACTAATCGGAGAGCAGGCTCCAGGTCAATGTTTTGCCGATACATGGGCACAGCTCTCTCAATGTCTGATGTCCATCATCACCATCGACGACCTTTATGCTTTGGTTGGCAAACAAATCCCTAGTGTATTTGACAGTGAATTCGCGGCGCTTTCACTTTTGGACAGTGAGGGCGTCCATTTTTCATCAAAGATCCATAATCAGCCAGACCAGCCGGGTATCCCCTGCCGATTCAGACTTGAGGGCGATGTGTGCCAGCGTGTATTGCAGATCAGCGGGCCGATTTTGATCAATGATTGGCAATCAGAAATATCTGTTTACGATGCATTGTTGTGTCAAATGCCCCGCGACGCGGGGTCCGCCATGATCGTGCCGGTACCAGGTGAAGGGCCAGTGTATAAAGGGTTGTTGATCGTAGCGGATGGTTGTGCGGATAGTTTCTCGACTTTCGATGCGGATCTTTGTGGAAATATTGGTCTACAGTTGGGTGTTAGTATCAGTGCCGCCAGGCGTGATGCTTCAGGATATAGGTAAAATTGGCATGCCTGACCGGCTGCTATCCAAAGCAGGACGACTTGATTCTAACGATTACGACCAGGTCAAGAAGTATGCTGCATATACCAGGGCGATCCTATCGCAGGTGGAATTTACGGATCAATACCGGGATATGGCCGCATTGGCAGCAACGGGTCATGAGAGATTGGACGGCAGTGGGTATCCAGATGGCTTGGTAGGGACACAGGTCCCACTAAAGACTCGTATTCTGGCTGTTGCTGATCTGGTTACGTCATTGACCGAGCCACGTCGCCATCGTCCGGGAATACCGTTGCACGCAGCGGTTTCTATTCTCGATGATCTGGTGCCTGGTCAACTCGATAGCCGCTGTGTGGCCGCACTCAAAGCATTTCTGGGAATTGGTCCCTTGCCGCGTACTGCCGCATGATGTCCATTGATCGGATGATCAGTTATCATCGTCTCCCTTAGTGATCATGTTTGGGTAATCCTGGAAGCAAGGCAGTGTCAAATCAATCCACGCCACAGCACGTACTTGTGACGGGCGCCGCAGGAAAGATCGGTCGAGCAGTTTGTCGTGAACTAACGTCACGTGGACATGCAGTTCGCAGCTTTGATCGTCATGTGTTGCCTGCAGAGTTGAAACAGGATGTAGAAGTGGTGGGCGGTGAACTTGATGATGTCAAGGCTGTACGGCGGGCGGTTTCGGGGATGGATTGCGTCATTCATTTGGCGGCATATCCAGACGTCGCCGATTTCATGACGGAATTACTCCCGGCCAATGTGATAGGTCTCTATCACGTGCTTGAGGCGGCTCGTGCTGAACAGGTGCAGCGTCTTGTCCTCACCAGTAGCGTGCAAGTTGCTTGGGGTCTTAATTGGAATGAACGGACCATCAGCGTCGAGGAACCACCGGCACCTCCAAACCATTATGCTGTCACTAAAGTACTTGCCGAGGTGTGGGGTCGGATGTATGCACAAGAATATGGCATGAGTGTCATTGTGGTTCGACCTGGTGCATGCCCACGTTCACAGGAACAAATTGATTTGATTGGCAAGACATTCGAAGACCCATCCTGCATTTACTTAAGCCCGGGCGACGTGGGGCGATTTTATGCCCAATGTGTAGAATCAAAGGGCATTGACTTTGCAATTCTTTTTGCCATGAGTAAGACGACGGGTCATGTCGCATACGACATCGAACCGGCGCGTCGGCTAATAGGTTATGAACCCCAGGATCAATGGCCGGTCGGTTGTGATGTGGACTTGCCATGATCGACAGGCACTTTGGTTGTTGACGGTGTAAGCACCGGCAGGTTCACGATGTGAATTTCAGGCTTACTGGTAGGCCGAGAGGATTTGAATTCCTTCGGATTCATCGATAATAACTCGTCACCTCGTTGGCGGGCCGCTTCCATCTTCGGATGGCGTATCTCGCGATAGCCGGTTACGGTCTCTGGTGTGCTGAGGATGGCTAGCCATCTTTCGTAGTCTTTGCTACCGACATATTCAAAACGGTCTACCAGATCTTCATACCAATCACGGAATGCTACTTCGCCCTTGTGGGGCAGGATGTGATAAATCAGATCACGCAGTGGTCGTGCTGCAGCCATGAGCCGCAACTGCCAATCGCGGCTCTTCCATTCGAACCCGAATTTGCATCCGAATAGGATGATCTCTGGGCGGTTATGGTGTCTATAGATGATACGGTCGCCATTGTTGTGGTTGACGTTGAATCGCTTGCGGTCTCGTTTGTATTTCTCGGGACTGGTCAGTAGTGCCGCAACATAAAACTCGTCCTTGATCAACATGACTTTGGCAAGGTTCCATACAACTGCTCGTGTGATGCGATAATCCTTTTTGGCATCATCTTTTTTAAACACATCAACCAGGCGATAGCAGTATTGCTTTGCGTATGCCATGCCGCCCCAGGTCAAACAGTCGTAGGCTCGAATTACAACATCACGGATCAGTGGGTCCGGGACACAACTGCCCCGTGTGGCGCGGAAAGTCTGCTTCATAAGAATCCGGAAATGTTTGGCGAGTCGGTCGCCTCGCTTGCCGCGACGAGAAGCACGGATGGTATTCAACTTGTGTCTTAGGCATTGTCGAGATGATTCGTATTCATGCTTGAGGTGAACGGTGAAGAGGTCCGGGCGGACAGCAATCAATCGACCAATATTGAAAGCACGAAAATTGCGCTGCAGGTCATGCTTGATGGTCAGTTGGATGGCCTTTTCGATGGATTCTAACGTCAGGGGCAAGAACCCCTTTTGATAGGCCATTCCGAGAATCATGATGTTTGTATAGAGTTTGGAATCGAGCATTCGTTCGCATAGGTCGCCGACATTAAATCCATAATAATGTTCTGGATGTGTGTACTTGCGCAGCGTTGCGTCAAGGTCGTTTGGGTCGAAACGATCACGACCCATTAAACTTAAGATGGTTGGGGTCTTTGCGGTGTTGATGATTGCGGCGGTACGCTGCGAAGCCACGCGATGTGGAAGAGCCGGGTCAATGCCCCGTAGTGCTTCAAGCAAATCAATGCCGAGCAGCAAGTCAGCTTGGCCGTAGGGGATTAACGGCGTGGTATTGTCCAGTATCGTATTGGAGACCCGAGCCGTGGTATCAACGTTTGCGTTGGAGGGCTTATCTACTGTGTCCGAATGGTTCTTACGCTTGAAGACCAATTGGGAAAAGACGCCACCATTTCGGATGGCCAGCCCCTTTTTGTCAAGGTATTGAACGGCGTAGCCCATCTTCAAACCCGCTGTCACCAGCAATGCAGTGCAGGTTCCGATCCCCATGCCGCCGACGCCGGCCAGGTAGCATCGCCATGTTTCCTGGTCAGCATGGATCGGTCGTGGCGGCGCAGGCAAGTTGGACAGGTCGACCTTTTCATCTCTCTGGCGTTGCGGTCCTTTGCGAGTAACAGTTACAGATTCAAACGAAGGGCATCCAATATGAATGCGTTGGCACGCGCCGTCATTGACGCACCATGATATGTCCGTTTGGATTTTGGGGCCGTAGTCGGTGGAGATGTTTATCAGGCCCGGGCAACCGGTCTGTGTGGTGCATTCAAGACAGTTTTCACATACTTCACTGGCCACATTCATGTAGGTTTTGCGTGGCAGGTAACCCAATTGACGCTGTATCTGGTTTTCTTGAATGCGTTGGCGGCGATAATAAGTGATCCCACATTCCTTGTCCGCAATCACGATTTTCACGCCGTCAGCAAGAATGGTTTGTTCCAGTAGTTGGCGATAACGCTGTCGGTCAGCCGGGTTGATGCGTACAAGGCGAGCATCTTTGGCCAATTGTTTAGGAATCATGCCGCGGATCGTCCGCTCGATGTCCTGGGCAAGCATTGGGTTGCCGGTCAGATCGCATTCGTTGCCTGGGTTGGTCTGATGGCCGGTCATGGCGGTCGTTTTATTGTCAAGAATGATGTAGGTGATGTCCTGCCCGGCCGCTAGAGAATGGCTGATGGCGATCTGGCCGCTGTGGAAAAATGTGCCGTCACCCATAAAAACGATTTGTTTGTTTTCAATGAATGGGTCGACGCCACTGCCAGTTCCACCTCCAAGGCCCATGCCGCTGTAATTGTGCATGAGCGGTTTGGTGGGTTCAAACATATACATTGTGTAACAGCCGGTGTCGCCATGACAGACCAGGTCGACTGGTTTACGCTTATGCGTGTCGAGCATGTAGGTGGGATCGTGAAGATCATTTCGTAATTCGAGCAGCACGCTGGATGAATCTCGGTGTGGACAGCCTGGGCAGAAAGTCGGTGTGCGGCTGGGG
>Ga0310125_10000807_pt1 | contig 15438 bp, 13 predicted proteins | sample CB11b_Tmax_Bot8__FD_203508 | JGI IMG/M metagenome (GOLD analysis project Ga0310125, IMG submission 203508) | Marine microbial communities from Western Arctic Ocean, Canada - CB11b_Tmax_Bot8 | ecosystem: Environmental > Aquatic > Marine > Oceanic | place: Canada: Western Arctic Ocean | collected... | reverse complement strand
ATGACGAGGTCGAGCTCGCCAAGAGCATAGGCGAGGCGCTGCAGCGGCTCGGCCACGTGTGCACGATCGTGCACGACCTGCCATCTGCCGAGGACGAACTGCGCCACGGCAGTTTTGACCTGATCGTGACCGACCTACGCATGGAAAACGAGGACGACGGGTTGAAAGTGCTGGCCGCCACGCAGCAGACACAGGCCAACGCCGAGTGCATCATGGTCACCGCTTATGGCGACGTGAAAACAACCAAGGCAGCCATCGGGGGCGGCGCCTTCGATTTTATTGAAAAGCCGCTGGACTTGAACATCCTTCGCAACCGCTGTCAGCGCGCCATCGAAAAAGCAGTGATGAAGATGCAAAATCGTCAACTTCGGGAACAGGTCGATGAAAAGTTCGGCCTCGAAGGGATCATCGGCAACAGCCCTGCGATTCGGCGGGTGCTGACCCTGGTCCGTCAGATTGCGCCGACGGACATCCCCGTGCTGATCACCGGCGAGTCAGGCACGGGTAAGGAACTGGTGGCCCGGGCGATTCACAGCAACTCCCCACGGGCCCGCAAAAATTTTAAACCGCTCAACTGCGCCGGGCTCAGCGCATCGATCTTGGAAAGTGAATTGTTCGGTCACGTCAAGGGTGCCTTTACCGGCGCCGAGCGCGACCGCCAGGGCGTGTTCGAGTACGCCAACGGAGGCACGCTGTTTCTCGACGAGATAGGCGACATGCCCCTGGAGATGCAGGCCAAGTTGCTGCGGGTCCTAGAAAACGGTGAGATCGTGCGCGTCGGATCCAATGAGCCGCGTCACGCGAACGTGCGCCTGCTGGCGGCGACCAATCACGAACTAGAAAAGCTGACCGAGCAGAAGCAGTTTCGCGAAGACCTGTATTTTCGTATTCGCGGCGCGCACATCCATTTACCGCCGCTACGCGATCGACGTGAAGATATTCCGCTGCTGGTTAGCCATTTTGCCAGCCAATTCGCCAATAAAATGGACAAGCAGACGGTCGATATTGAAGACGAGGCGATGAACGTGCTCGTGCAGTTCGATTGGCCGGGCAACGTCAGGCAACTTATAAACACCGTGCAGAACATGGTGCTGGTCTGCGCGACACAAGCTATTGAATTGCAACATATCCCCGTGGAGCTGCGCAGCGGATCGCCCGTGGGGGTCTCGGCCCAGAGCCTGGACAACCTGGCAGGCCTGAGCCTAGAACAACTGGAAAAACTGGCGATCCGCAACGCCTTGGGTATGTACAAGGGTAACCGCGAGAAAGCAGCAAAAATGCTGGGCATCGGCGAGCGGACGCTGTACCGGAAGTTGAATGAATATGGGATTAAATAACGCAACTTGCGTGACACATCCGACATGACCGCCAACCCGTCATTTCGAATCGGCCACGGATTTGACCTGCACCGGCTAGCGGTGGGGCATCGGTTGATCGTTGGCGGCGTGTACATCGAGCACGAATTGGGGTGCGACGCCCATTCTGACGGGGATGTGGTCTTTCACGCGGTGACCGACGCGGTGCTGGGCGGGCTGGGGCAGGACGACCTCGGCAAGCTGTTTCCAGACAGCGACCCGGCCTGGAACGGCGTCGATTCAAGCCTGTTCGTCAAGGAAGCAGCGAGACGGATGAGCGTGGCAGATTTTACCGTGGGCAATCTCGACGTGACCGTCATACTGCAACGGCCCAAGCTTGCCGATCACAAACAGGCGATCTGTGCCAACCTTGCCAAGTTGCTGGGTTGTACATCGTCACAGGTCAACGTAAAAGGCAAAACGCATGAGCAGGTAGACGCGCTGGGCGAGGGTAAAGCCATCGCCTGTCACACAGTGGTGTTGCTCAACAAGAACAGCGAGCATTAACGCAAATGGCTAAACTCACGCGAAAAGTAGCCATGTGCCTGATGGCGCACCCGGACGACTGTGAAATACTGGCGGCAGGCACATTGGCCTTTTTGGCCAAAAGGGGCTGGCAGATTCACATCGTGACCATGACGCCTGGGGATTGTGGCTCCATGGATCTGGGGCCGCAGAAGATCGCGGCTGTGCGTCGCGCCGAGGGCGTAGCGGCCGCGAAACTGATTGGGGCGACGTATCACTGTCTGGAATCGCGTGACCTGAAGGTGGTGTTCAGCGAGCAAACCATCGCAAGGGGACTCAGCCTAACGCGACAGATCGCGCCGTCGCTGGTGATCACCCACAGCCTGGTTGACTACATGCTGGACCACGAGCAGACGGCCAAGATCGCACGCACGGTGACGTTTGGCTATGCCGTCCCCAACGCCACGACGGGTCTGATCGCCAAGGGCTCGATACTGCCTTACCTGTATTACGCCGACTCCATCGAGGGCACGGACCCATACGGCCAACACATCGACGCGACGACCCATGTCGATATCACCGCTTCCATGGCAACTAAGACGCGGGCACTCAAGGCCCACGCGTCACAACGCGACTGGCTGATGCAACATCACGGCATGGATCAGTACATCAAATCAATGCAACAATGGGCGGCGTTGCGGGGCAAGGAAGTGGGAGTTAAATACGCGGAAGGATTTCGTCAGCACAAGGGCCACCCCTACCCCCATGACTGCCTGCTGAAAAAACAACTCGGCTCTGTGGTAACCTGCACCCAAAATTAATGTGCAAGAAGGAGCATGTCATGGCGATCGATTTTATCTCGACGCAAAAGGGGTCCTACGCCGGGCCGTACTACCCGCGGGGTTGGGACTATCGCAAGATCAAGCGGATCACCTCCATGGGCCCCAAACAGTTTATGGAGCGGCAAGCGTTCTGGCACCGCAATTTCGAGCCGGTCATCTGCGATGATTCCTCGGGCGGCGCCGAGACGATGAACGCGATGATGGGCTACGAGATCTTCAACGCGGTGCAGGAAGCGGCACAGAGGCGCAAGCCTTTGGCATTGATCCTCCCGGTAGGGCCAATGGGCATGTACCGCTGGGCGGTGTACTTCAGCCGCAAGCACAACGTATCGTGGAAACACGTACACGGGTTCAACATGGATGAATGGTCGGACGCCAAGGGCAACTCGTCACCGCCCAACGCGCCGGGCAGTTTCCAGGGCGCGATGCAGGAAGCATTGTACGGGCCACTGGGAAAACTAACAGTCCCCCGATCGCAGCGTAATTTCGCCACGCGGCGTAATTTGCCGAAATATTCGGACAAGATTGCGGCCCTGAAGCGTAAGGGAGCCAAGCTGGTGGTGGTCTACGGCGTCGGACGGGCCTGCCACATCGCATTCTGGGAGCCGCACTTTGCCGAGGAATTCAAATCTGAGCGGACATGGAAGAGCCAGACCCACCGGTTGGGCGCCCAGCTGCACCCGTTGACCATCGAGCAAAACTCGCTGCACTCATTCGCCAGCCGTATGACGCTGATTCCACTGTTTGCCAACACCGTCGGACCGGGCCTGTACGCCAAGGCCGACTACTGCATCGGCGGCTGCGACGGGTGCCAGGGCTATCTCAACTTCCAGGGCCAGTCGGTGTGGATGACGCTGCGCTACGGTCCGGACCCGTGGGTACCCAGTTCCTACATGCCCACCATGGCCGGGCGCATGTTCGTGATCAGGGCGTTGGCCGGTCCGTTGGTAGCAGACGCCAACTAGGCGGCGCGGGTGAATCATGTTTGGAAGCCACCTTTCGATTGCCGGCGGGCTGCACAATGCGCTGATCGAGGCGCGGCGCCTGGGCATGGACTGCGTGCAGGTCTTTACCAAGAACCAGCGGCAGTGGCGGGCCAAGCCGTTAACCGACGAGCAGGTTGCACTGTGGCATCAGCACGTCCACGACACGGGCATCAGCGAGATCGTCAGCCACGACAGTTACCTGATCAACCTGGCCAGCCCGGATACGACAAATCGGCGCCGATCGATCGCCCTGTTTCGAGAGGAACTGCTGCGCTGCGAGGCCCTGAATATTGCCAACCTAGTCACGCACCCAGGGGCACACATGGGCCGCGGCGAAGAGGCGGGATTAAAACGGGTTGCCTCGGCGTTGAACCGGATGCATCGGGAACTGCCTGGCTTGTCAGTAACGACCTGCCTGGAGGTCACGGCCGGGCAGGGCACGTCGCTGGGTTACCGCTTCGAGCACCTGCTGCGGATCATCGATCAGGTAACTGAGCCAGGCCGCCTTGGCGTGTGCCTGGACACCGCCCACATGCTGGGCGCCGGCTACGACCTGACCTCGGCCGCGGGTTGCCGACGAACGTTGGGCGAACTGGATAAAATTATCGGCCTTAACCTGGTGCGCGTCATTCACGTCAACGACTCCAAGGTCCCTCTAGGCAGCCGGCGCGACCGCCACGAGCATATCGGACGAGGCCACGTGGCCCTGGAAGCCTTCGCGGTACTTGTCAACCACCACAAGTTCAAATCAATAGCGAAGATTCTGGAAACCGCCAAGGAGGATACGCCCGACGGCCGGCCTTGGGACACAGTCAACCTGGACGTTTTGCGCAGCTTGGTGACGAAGCGACAAGGTCAGAAAAAACAGGGAAAAACAAGAAGAGCTGTCCGGAAAAGCCTGCCTGCCGCCAACTCCCAGCACCGCTGAAGTTTCCGCGCGTGGTGGGGACCCATGATGCCATCATTGCCAGTAGCGACGTGGTGGTGGTTCGCCCTGTCCTGCCCTATAACGTGGCAAATGCAAACATCGGACCTGGATTACGAACTACCTGCTGCCCGGGTTGCCACCCAACCGGTCGAGCCGCGGGACAGTGCCAGACTTATGGTAATCGACCGTAAAAACGGCCATATCGAACACCTCGCAGTCAGAGATTTGGCCAGCCCTGCCTCCGTGCTTTGCCCCGGAGACTTGATGGTGTTCAATCAGACCGCTGTCCTGCCCGCCCGTTTCACTGCCACACGCACTGCAACACGAGGTCAAATAAGCGGCCTATACCTCGAGTCCTGCCAACACAATACCGGCCAGTGGCATGTCATGCTTGAATCTGGCGGCAAATTACAGCCTGGCGAGCACATTACTCTCACTGATCAACCGAACCCGTCACGGCTTGAACTGCTCGAACAGCACGAAGACGGCCATTGGCGCGCGAAATTACACAGCCAACTTTCAACATTTGACCTACTGCACAGTATCGGTGCACCGCCCATTCCCCCCTACATACGCCGCGCACGCAAGGCCCGGTCGGAAAGTGAAATTAATTCCCGTGACAACGAACGGTACAACAGTGTCTTGGCCACTGAGCCCGGTTCCGTTGCAGCGCCGACCGCGTCGCTTCACTTTACTCAATCGCTGCTGGATAAACTCGATCAAATGGGTATACGACACGTCACGCTGACATTGCACATCGGCCTGGGTACGTTTTCCCCAATCCGCACTGACAACCTTCAGGAACATGCCATGCACAGGGAATGGATTGACATCCCAGCGCACACGATCCAGGCACTTGCCCACACGCGCTTAACCGGCGGCCGCATTATCCCCGTGGGAACGACCTGTGTGCGTGCACTGGAAAGTCTGCCTGACCCATTGCCTCATGACCGTTACACCGCACACACCAACTTGTTTATTACTCCCTCGCCAACAGGTCGCGAGAATTTTCAATTCCGGTTTTGCGATGCCCTGATGACCAACTTCCACCTGCCGCGCTCCACGCTGATGGCGCTTGTCGGGGCTCTTCCGGGCGTCGGCATCGAGCGCCTCAAGCAGTGGTACATAACGGCCATCAAACACAAATATCGGTTTTACTCCTACGGAGATGCGATGTTCGTGGTCTGATCGCATTAGAATAGTGACATGGCGACCAAATCATCCAACGACATGCGCATGAGTATCGGCGATCACCTCGAAGAGCTTCGCCGTAGGATTATTTACGCGATGATCGGCGTGGCCGTGGCCGCGGGTGGCATGTTGATGATTGGCCGCTCAATCATCCACGTCATTTGCCGGCCGCTTTTTACACAGATGGCCAGCCAGGACTTGAGCCCGACAGTCCATGCCTTCTCACTGCCCGAAGGGTTCACCGTCTATTTGAAAGTCTCCATGGTCACAGGATTGGCGATTTCGGCGCCTTGGGTACTCTACCAAGGTTGGAAATTCGTCTCAGCTGGCATGTACGCCTCGGAACGCCACGTCGTTTCGGTCATGCTGCCGTTTAGCAGCGTCATGTCGCTCGTCGGCCTGGCCTTCACCTATTTCGTGATGCTGCCGATCATCCTCTGGTTCTTTATCAACTTCAGTCAACAGTACCCCCATCCCGAATTGACCGCACCAGTTCCCTCAAGCCATCAGATCGATGCCGCGTCGCCGACACAAGTGCCCGTCCTGGAACAGGACCCCGCCCAACCCGCCAGTGGCCGGATGTGGGTCAAAATGCCCGAGGGTGAACTTCGCATCCACATCGACGGCCAAACCCGCCGCATTGCATCAACAACAGGGACTACGTCGATGGTTGCACTCAGCCCGCGCCTTAGTGATTACATCAGTTTTGTCACCATGGTCGCCATTGGCATTGTTGTCGCGTTTCAGACACCCGTAGTCATGTTTGTCCTTGGTTGGTCGGGCCTGGTCGATCCCCAATGGCTATCGGGATACCGGCGACACTGCGTCCTGGCCTGTTTTGCGATGGGCATGATTTTGACGCCCTCAGATGTGGTAAGCATGGCTGTACTGGCGATGCCGCTGTGGGGCCTGTACGAACTGGGCTTGTTGTTGATGCGAATAGTTTACCGTCGACCAGATTCTGTCTAACCATGATCACACTTACTGGAGTTCGCGTATGACCCGTTACGAGCAAGTGGTGGATAGACTGAAAGGGCCGATGGTCCCGATCAATATCTGCTTCACCGAAGACAATCAAATCGACCTGCCTGCCATGCGCAAATACGTCAACTGGCTTTGCGACCAGGCAGTACCGGTTCTGCTTCTGACATATGGCAGCAGCGAATTCGCATGGCAAAGTGAAGAAGATATTCGCCGGTTAACCGCGGAACTGGCCGACGAGATTTCCGGGCGAGCCTTGTTTATCGCTTCCACCAACTGGGGCCCGCCAAAGGTGTGCCGCACGTTTCTCCAACACGCCGAACAATCTGGCGTAGATGCGGTGAAAGTACAAACCAACCCGTGGGCAATTGCAAATACTGGAATAGCGAGCCACGAGGTCATCGTGGGGTATTTCGATCAAATTCAAGATTCATCGTCCATCCCCCTGGTTTTGTGGTGCCATCCGATGGCCCCTTACCCCGTGGAAACGGTCGTCGAGCTTGCCAAACGCGAGCAGGTCGTCGCCATGAAAAACGACCAAGACCCGTTTGACTACTACTACGACACCATTCGTGCTACCGCAAACGAGAATTTTGCCGTATTCAGCGGCGGCCTGTTTCGCAATTTCATCTATGGCTACCAGGTCGGCTCACCGGCCTTTCTGTGCCCGATCTCCCCATTTAGGCCCGACATTGCGCTGGCCTTCTACGAAACGGTCGTTCAGCGCCGCTTCGATGATGCATGGCAGATGGCCTTCCGTTACGAAGAGCCGTGGCTGAAAGCCGCGTGCGACTTGGGCTGGGTCCAGAGCCTCAAATCTGCATTCAGTCTCTACGGCTTGTTTCCCAACAATCACATGGTGCCGCCCCAGCCAACGCATACCCATGAACAGCGACAACAGGTTCAAGATATATTGGAGCGTGTATTCGGGCCCATAGAAAAGGTAGGCATCTAGCCGGCGCACCTATTTACGCCTCAAGGAAAACAAAATGGCCAAGCGAGTAGTGTTTTTCAATGGAGACTTCATCTCCGAACAAGAGGCACGGGTTTCGATCTTTGATTCTGCCCTGATGTTCGGCGACATGGCCTTCGAAGTGACACGCACCTTCGCCGGCAAACCTTACCGGTTACGCCGCCACCTTGAACGGCTCTATGCTTCGCTGCGGTTGCTGGAAATCGACTGCGGCATGTCCATCGACGAGATGGAAGAACATTCTCTAGCTACTCTCGAACGCAATCAGGTAACCGAACCGGCTGGCATGGACTGGCAAATCATACACGATGTATCACGTGGCCCGATACCTCTGTACCGCAGCGCGTTTCCCGAAGGCTTAAAACCCACCGTCGTGATCAATTCCTGGCCCATACTCACACATGTCGCACCATCTGCAACTGATTATGACTTGGGTGTAAACTTGGCGATAGTCCCCCAACAGGCGATGCCCGCACACCTGGTTGACGCCAAAGCAAAGACACGTAGTCGCATGCATTACCGAATGGCGATGCTGCAGGGACAAAGAATTGGCCAAAATACCTGGCCCTTGATGCTCGACCCTGACAGCTATCTGGCCGAGGGGCCCGGGTGGAATATTTTCCTAGTCAAAGATGGGGCATTGTTCACACCCCAACCAAGAAACATCCTTCTGGGCGTATCGCGAGATACAACGATGACGCTGGCGAGAAAACTGGGCATTTCGGTGCATGAAGCAAATCTGGGGCAATACGAAGCGCTACAAGCCGATGAAATATTCATCACCTCCACGCCCTGGTGCATCATGTGGGCAACCTCTTTCGAGGGCCGCACTATCGGTGACGGCCAACCGGGACCGGTCTACGATAAGCTACTGGAAGCATGGAAACACGAGGTGGGTATTGACTTTGTCGCCCAGGCCCATGATTACGCCGAGCAATTGCCGCAATGGGAGAAGCGCCAGCAGCCCGATGGCTGACGACTGCCTGTTATCGGCTTATCCCCGGATCGGGTCCGCCTGCTTCCAGGGCGGGGCAAGCAGTTGATCCAACTTGGCAAAATGCTCACCAGGAATCTCCACATCCAACGAGGCAACGGCGTCCTTGACCTGATCGATCCGCTTGGCACCGACCACCAACGAACTCATCGCCTGCTGCGCCAACGTCCAAGCAAGCACGTATTGCGCCATCGGCGCCCCAGCTTGCCTGGCCATCGATTCAACCCCTTCCAATTGATCGAACAACGCATTATTAAATTCCCGCATCCACGGCGGATGTTCAGCGGCCCGCGAGTCACCGGGCGGCGGCTGCCCTCGCCTGTACTTGCCTGTCAGCAACCCACCTTGGAACGGCTGGTAGGGCGTGACACCTATCCCATGCCCTTGGCAAAACTCCAAGTCATTTTGAAACTCACGCATCAGCATGCTGAAAGGAATTTGTGAAGACACCACTTTCGGGCCGCCTTGCGTATCGGCCAGCCACAAGAGTTTGCACAGTTGCCAAGCCGAATGATTTGAAGCGCCGAAATAGCGCACTTTGCCCTGACGTACAGCCTGATCCATTGCGGACAGGGTTACTTCCAAGGGCGTGGCTTTGTCCGGCCAATGGATAATGTAAAGGTCAATCACATCCGTCGCCAAACGTCGTAGGCTATTTTCCAACTCGCGTAGAATATGTACCGCCGACAAGCCGCGGTCCAATGGGCCAAGACCGATTGGAGCAGCAACCTTCGTTGCCAAGATAACCTGATCGCGGCGGTCTTGAAGCGCCTTGCCAACGATTCTCTCGGCCACGCCGCCGGGACTACCCAGGACGCGACTGTAGCCCTCGTAAGCGTTGGCGGTGTCGATAAAATTGATACCTAGATCAATAGACTCATGGACGAGCCGAATGGCCTCCGGCTCTGCCACCGGCACGCCAAACGTCATTGTGCCCAGGCAAATGGGTGATACCATCAGGCCGCTTGAACCCAGAACACGGTATTGCATGACAATGTCCCTATCTTGCAACAGAATGTTTAAACTGGAACCCTACCACAGATTACCTTGAGCCTAACAGACTTACCGTGCAACTATACATTAATCTGGGACACTGGCCTCTACCTGTACATGGCAGAACAAGGTTATGATTTTCTGATCAGCCCTGAGTAATGAGTAAAAAGCCCCATGAGCCCACGAAACTACACGCGTATTGGCACCCTCAAATCCATCGAGTCATTCGGCGATTACCTTGCCGAGTTGGGCATTGACCTGCCCTGTGACGCACAGGTGGAAGCCGGTCCTCAGTCGCCGTTGGCCCAGCCAATCGAGTGCGGTCCCTTGCGCATCGGCAATCGGTTCGCCATCCACCCCATGGAAGGCTGGGACGGCACCGACGACGGCATGCCCACGGATAAAACAGTTCGCCGATGGCAGCGGTTCGGCCAAAGCGGCGCCAAGCTCATTTGGGGCGGTGAGGCGGTTGCCGTCACCCATGACGGTCGGGCCAATCCGCAGCAGCTTCTTATCAACGAAAAAAACAAGGCCGGCCTGGCGCAACTGCGCGACGAGTTGATTAAATCTCATCTCCAACAAACCGGCTCGTCCGCTGACCTGGTAATCGGCCTGCAGTTAACGCATTCCGGGCGATACGCTCGGCCCAACTGCAAGGATACGCCCGAACCGCGCATTGCCTATCGCCACCCCTTGCTCGACCGGAAACTTAACATCACCGATGACGGGCCGCTACTTACCGATGATGATCTTTACCGCATCATCGATCAGTTTCTCGTAGCCGCCAAGCTGGCCCACGGTCTCGGCTTTGATTTTGTGGATATCAAGCACTGCCACGGTTACCTGGGACATGAACTGTTGAGCGCCCACACACGCGGTGGCGAGTTCGGCGGTAGCTTCGAAAACCGCACCCGGTTCCTTCGCCAGGTCGTGACCGGCATCCGCGCCCAGGTCCCGAATCTGCAAATCGGCGTGCGTTTCTGCGCGTTTGACATGCCGCCGTTCAAGCCCGACCCGAGCAGGGCTGAGGGGGGCAAACTCGGCCCGGGCACGCCCGAAGACTTTCAGCGGCTGTTACCCTATCGTTACGGGTTCGGCAGCGATGTCAACGACCCGCTCAAGCCGGACCTGACAGAAACGGTACTGCTGCTTGCGCTGCTGCAGGACCTCGACATCAAACTGGTCAATCTTTCGGCCGGCAGTCCCTACTACAATCCGCATATTCAGCGCCCGGCGCTATACCCGCCCTCCGATGGCTACCAACCGCCGGAGGATCCACTGATCGGTGTGGCTCGCCAAATGGGAATTGTCCGCCAACTCAAAGAAAAGTTCCCCAATCTGATCCTCGTGGGCACGGCCTATAGCTATCTCCAGGAATACCTGCCCAACGTCGCCCAGGCCGCGGTCCGTCAGGGCTGGGTTGATGTTGTCGGTCTGGGACGTATGGTGCTGTCCTACCCTGACCTGCCCCACGACATCCTTACCAACCAGGCATTGCAGACCAAGCGTATCTGTCGAACATTTAGTGACTGTACTACTGCCCCGCGCAATGGATTGGTTTCCGGCTGCTACCCGCTCGATGCCCACTACAAGAAGAGTCCGGAAATGATAAAACTGCGTACCATTAAAAGCGCGGCTGGACAATGACCTTGCTTTAAACGCCATGATCAAGATCGACGCGCAATTCAGCCTGGCAGATCTGGCCGAGCCCATCGCTCGATTGTGGCAGGTTTCTGCGCCGAAAATCCTGTCGATCGAGAGATCCTGCACCGGCCAGCACCCTGCTCCCGTATTCACCGTCAATGGAAACTACACCTCCCGCGGCTGGACCGAGTGGACGCAAGGATTTCAGTTCGGGTCCGCTATTCTGCAATTTGACGCCACTGGCAACGAGCAGTTTCTACGGATTGGCCGCAACAACACGTACAATCGCATGGCCTCGCATGTAACGCACATCGGCGTCCACGACCATGGGTTCAACAACGTCAGTACCTACGGCAACCTGCGCAGGCTCATGCTGGAAGGTCGCATCGCCAAGGAAGATCAAGAACTGGCGTTTTATGAACTGGCACTGAAAACCAGCGGCGCCGTGCAGGCTGCTCGCTGGACACCGATTCACGATGGTGATGGGTACATCTTTTCATTCAATGGTCCACACTCGCTTTTTTCCGACACTATTCGATCACTTCGTTCACTGGCCATGTCACACATGCTCGGCCACCGCTTGATGGGTGAAAACGACAAACCCATTTGCCTGCTCGACCGTCTTATCCGGCACGCCCGGGCCACTGCCCAATACAACGTTTACTACGGCCGGGGACGAGACATCTACGACGTGCGTGGCCGAGTCGCCCACGAAAGCATCTTCAACACCAATGGCGGGCAATATCGCTGCCCGAGCACGCAACAAGGCTACTGCCCGTTCAGCACCTGGACACGGGGATTGGCCTGGATCATGCTCGGCTACGCTGAACAGCTTGAATTTCTGGCAACGCTTGATGATGAACTGCTCGTCCCGTATGGCGGTCACGATACCGTGGTACAGATGATGCTGGAGGCCGCGCAGGCTTCATGTGATTTCTATGTCGATAATACACCCACCGATGGAATCCCCTACTGGGACACCGGCGCACCCGGCCTCACGAACCTGGGCAATTACCTTGACCGTCCTGCAGATCCGCTTAACGATCATGAACCGGTGGACAGTTCCGCGGCGGCGATCGCGGCTCAGGGGTTGCTTCGCCTTGGACGGTATCTGTCCCACACAGGGGACAAGAAGGCCGGCCAACGATACACACAGGCAGGGCTGTGCGTTCTCAAAACGCTTTTGAATGAACCGTACCTGAGCATGGAACCCGATCACCAGGGACTGTTGCTGCACAGCGTCTATCATCGCCCCAACGGCTGGGATCATGTGCCGTATAGGTCAAACATTCCCCGTGGTGAATCCTGCATGTGGGGTGATTATCATCTGCGTGAAGCGGCCTTGTACGTACAACGCAATATGCGTGGTGAGCCGTACTACAGCTTCTTTGGTCCAAGAGAAGGAACATGAACAGCGACAGAAAAGTTGTGCTGATTACCGGTGGCTCGCGCGGTATCGGTCTGGGTATCGCCCAATGCCTGGCCAGCGAAGGCTGTGACCTTGCGATCAATGGTGTCCGCGAACAATCGGCTGTCGAGCAATCGCTCGCGGACCTGCGACAAACCGGGGCCGAAGTCATCTATTGCCGTGGTGATGTCAGCAATCCCACGGACCGCAAGGTCATACTTGACCAGGTTGAATCGAAGTTCGGCCGGCTCGATGTTTTGGTCAACAATGCTGGGATCACCTCGCCGGGCCGCAAGGACATTCTCGATGCCGAGGAATCGAGCTTTGATACGGTTTTTGCCGTCAATCTCAAGGGGCCGTTCTTTCTGACGCAGGCCGCAGCAAACTGGATGATCCGCCAACGCGGCGGCAATCCTGATTTTACCGGGTACATTGTCAACGTCTCCTCTATCTCGGCGGTCATCGCGTCTGCCAACCGCGGTGACTATTGCATGACCAAGGCCGCCATCGCCATGGCCACGCAACTTTGGGCGGTGCGCTTGGCCGAATTCGACATCCCCGTCTATGAGATTCGTCCGGGCATCATAGAAAGCGACATGACGGCGCCGGTCAAAGCCAAGTACGACAAGCTCATCGGCGAGGGCCTGACGCTCCAGCCAAGGTGGGGCACACCCACCGATGTGGGCAAGGCTGCCGCGATGCTGGTCCGCGGCGACCTGGCCTACGCGACGGGACAGGTCCTGACCCTCGACGGCGGGCTGACCGTGCAACGCCTGTGATTTTCATGAATATCACGGTCAAGAAAACTTCGCTGCATGTGCTGAACATGTGGACGCGCATGCCATTTAAGTACGGTATCGCCACGCTCACGGCACTGCCGCATGTGTTCTTGAGTATCGAGCTGGAAATCGACGGACACTTGCACTACGGACTCGCCGCCGAGGGCCTGCCCCCCAAGTGGTTTACCAAGGATCCCGGCGCTTCTCTCGAAGATGAACTGGCGGACATGATGGCCGTCATCGCCGCCGCCTGCGACCACGCATCGAACGCCGGCGCAGCGGCAACGGTTTTTGAACTTTGGCGCAATATCTACGACTCTCAAGAAGCATGGGCACGCCATACCAGTTTCCCTGCATTGCTCTGGGCCTTCGGTGTCACTGTCGTGGAACGCGCTATAATCGACGCCTTCTGTCGGGCAACAGGAATGACATTCGCCAATGCCGTTTCCACCAACGCCCTGGGCATACCGCTTGACGCGATTCATGGCACGCTGTCTGGGTTCCAGCCGGCTGACCTGCTTCCACCGCAACCCATACGGCGACTAAGCGTCCGGCACACCGTTGGACTGGCCGATCCACTGACAGATTCTGAAATAAGGCCGGCAGATCGCATCAACGACGGCTTGCCGCAGTCCCTTGAAGCCTGCATCCGCACGTACGGCCTTACACATTTCAAAATCAAAGTTCCCCAGGACATGAACCACGCCACAGACCGGATGAAGAACATCGCAGCCGTTCTCACTGAAAACTGCCCCACCTTCGCCTGTACCTTCGATGGCAATGAATTCTTTCAAGATGCCGAAGCATTTCGCCAACTGTGGCAGCAACTCAACGCCGACCAGACAATTGGACCGTTCATAGAAAGAAGCCTGTTGTTTGTGGAACAACCTATACATCGTGATATGGCGCTCGGCGAACGCACGGAAGAAGTATTTGGCAAATGGACCGATCGGCCGCCGATGATCATCGACGAATCAGACGGCGAACTGACCAGTCTGCCGCGGGCGCTGCAATGCGGATACAACGGAACCAGCCACAAGAACTGCAAAGGTGTGCTTAAGGGAATCGCCAACCGGTGCCTCATCGAGCACTATCGCCGCACAGATTCCGCTAACCACTACGAAATGAGCTGCGAGGACCTGGCCAACGTCGGGCCTATCGCCCTGCTCCAGGACCTTGCCGTCGTGGCGACGCTCGGTATCAGCCACGCCGAACGCAACGGGCATCATTATTTCGCTGGCCTCAGTGCCCTGCCGATTGATCTGCAGCGGGCCATGCTGGAAACCCACGGAGACCTTTACCATCAGGACAAATCGTTTCCAACCCTGTCGATATCCAACGGCCAAATCAATCTAACCAGCGTCGTCGCATCCCCGTTCGGATTCAATATCGACATGGACCCCACGCGGTTTACACCCATCGACGACTGGCGATTCGAATCGCTGGCCTCAAAACCCGATTAGGTCTTTGCGCAACCAAGGTACAAATCACGGCCCTGCACCAACGCTTCAATCTTGCGATCGGCCACAGAGCGCTTGTTCATCCAGAACCCGCAATCCGGGTGCACCCATTTGACACGGTTTTCACCGACGATCTGCACCGCTTTTTCAATGCGCTGGGCCACGAGTTGTGGTGATTCGACCGTATTGACCTTGACATCAATCACGCCCAGGCCAATGCCGATGCGTGGGTCAAGCTCATCACGAAGATCATGCAGTTCGTCATAACCACGAAACGCAAATTCCAGCACCACGTGATCGCAGTGAAGTTTATTCATCAGGCCAATGAGCTTTTTCCACGTTCCCTTTTGAATCGATTGCCCGCCGTAGTTGCCAAAGCACAGGTGCACGCCTTTGTGTTCAGCCCCCCGGGCAGCATCGAGTACGAGATTAATCGCCT
>Ga0310125_10000806_pt1 | contig 15446 bp, 14 predicted proteins | sample CB11b_Tmax_Bot8__FD_203508 | JGI IMG/M metagenome (GOLD analysis project Ga0310125, IMG submission 203508) | Marine microbial communities from Western Arctic Ocean, Canada - CB11b_Tmax_Bot8 | ecosystem: Environmental > Aquatic > Marine > Oceanic | place: Canada: Western Arctic Ocean | collected... | reverse complement strand
GGCAATCAAACCCATAGGCTTGCCTTCTATTCGGATGAACGCAGTGATGATCCCGATGCCGAACTCGCGCCTGATCTCCAGCATAGAGTCTTTGTCGGCGATGATCTCGATGGCCTCACGCATGTCGTACGACATCACGCGATCTTCGGGAACGACGTGTCTCAAACGGCGCTGGTCGTTGGCTTCCCAGTCGTCGGTCGCGCCCTGGAAATAGGACACGTACTTCTTGGCGGTGGCGACGGCGGCCGCCTCGTCCTTGACCAGAATGTCTATAACGCCGTTCGGGACCTGGAACGACATCGGCCCGACCTCTTCCGGGGTGTAGATGCCGACGCCGCCGCCCTCGATCATGGCGGGGCCGCCCATGCCGACTGTGGAGCCTTCGGTCGCGATGATCACGTCGCAGCAGGCGAGCAGTACCGTGTTGCCTGCGAAGCAGCGTCCGTTGGTTATCCCGACCAGAGGCACGAGGCCGCTGAGCTTGGACCAGTCCGTAAAGGTCTTGGTGTCCATAGCGACGCCGCCCTTGCCGTCCGTATCTCCGGGACGGCCGCCTCCACCTTCCATGAATGCGATAACCGGGATCTGATGCCGCTGCGCCAGGTCAAACATCCGGTCCTGTTTGTAATGGTTGCGGGTGCCCTGTGTGCCGGCAAAAACGGTGTAGTCGTACGACATCGCTATGACGCGTGACTGGGTCTCCGGGAACAGGTGGCCGTTAACGTGCGCCAGCCCCAGCACCATTCCGTCCGCCGGGGAGCGCTCTCGCAGCCATTCCTCTGTGCGACGTGCGCGCTGTGCCGCCACTACGATAGGCCCGAACTCAACAAACGATCCTTCATCGACCAGGTCGTCGATGTTCTCTCGCGCTGTCCGGTAGCCGAACCTGCGACGACTTGCGACAGCATCTGGCCGGTTCTCGTCAAGTGTGAAGGCGCGACGTTCGTACAGTAGTTCAAGGTCGGGCCGGATGTAATCGGGGTCGATCGCGTCTTCAATATCTCCGGCCTCGTCGGTGTCCCCGGATAGTTCAACATATACGAGCGGGTAGCCTTGGCGGACCGTATCGCCCTCGGCCATCGTCACGCGGCGGATCACGCCGCTTTGCTCCGCCTTGATGATATGGAACAGCTTCATCGACTCGATAACCACGAGCTGATCGCCACGGTTCACGTTGTCGCCCTCGCTGACGTGGATGCTCACGATGGTCCCCTGGATAGGTGCAGGGAAGCCGACCGAGCCGTCAGGGCCGGTGAGGTCCGGTGCGGCGTTTTCGACTCGGGCGGCGGGCGTCTGGGCGGATTTGACGTCACGGTCGTGGTTGAACAGCGCCAGCGGGTCTGACGTGTCGATCTGCGCTCCTGCGTAACCGCCGGGGCCTGCCGGGGCTGCTAGGGCCATGGCGGGCTCGGCGTATAGCCGCGGATGGGGAGATCCATCTGATCCCACCAGCTCGGACGCCTTTTCTTCGACGAAGCGCGTGTGGAAATTCAGGCCGGTGAAGTCTTTGTGCTTCAGCAGCGTTTGAAGGAACGAAAGGTTGGTTGGCACACCTTCAATACGGAACTCGGACAGGGCGCGATAGGTTCGTCGTACGGCGTCGGCAAAATCGGAAGACGGGGAGTGGGCAATTAACTTGGCTATCAGCGAGTCGTACGACGGGTTTGTCGTATAGCCGGTGTAGCCATATGTATCGATGCGAATACCCGGGCCAGACGGCGGGTCGAACGAGGTCAGTGTCCCTCCCGAGGGCAGGGTCGTGCCGTCGGCCGTGATCGTCTCCATGTTGACGCGCGCCTGTATGGCAAAGCCCCTTGGCGCAGGAATCGATGACTGCTCCATGCCGAGGTCGGCAAGCGAGCGCCCGTCGGCGATCCTAAGTTGTGATTCCACAAGGTCAATGCCGGTGACGGCCTCGGTGACGGTGTGCTCAACCTGCAGGCGGGCGTTGGCCTCCATGAAGTAGAAGGGCCCGTCGTCGGCCCACTGGTTGGCATCTAATAGGAATTCGAAGGTGCCGAGGCTGCGGTAGTTGACCGCCGATGCGAGCCGGGTAGCGGAGTCGATGATTCGGTTACGCAGACCCTCAGGTAGTCCAGGTGCCGGTGCGATCTCAACGATTTTCTGGAAGCGGCGCTGGATGCTGCACTCACGCTCCCAGAGATGGACGATCTCGCCGCTGCCGTCTCCAAGCATCTGGACTTCGATGTGCCGGGCTCGTGGGAGGAACTGTTCGATGTACAGGTCGCCGTTGCCGAAAGATGCCAGAGCCTCGCCGCTACACTGCTCAAATGTCTCCTCAAAATGATCGAGAGTGAGTACGGCCCTGGTACCCCGGCCGCCGCCGCCAACGACCGCCTTAAGGATCATGGCGTCACCGGGAGCGAGCGACTCAAAAAATTCACGCGCCTCGTCCACAGTGACAAACGCTGTGGTACCCGGCAGAACAGGGACGTCGTTCTCGGTAGCCAGTTCGCGTGCACGGATCTTGTCGCCGAACAGGTCAAGTGTGTCAGCGGTCGGACCCACGAAAGCTATCCCGGCTTGCTCAAGCGCCCGTGCGAACTTCGCGTTCTCGGCCAGGAAGCCGTATCCAGGGTGCACCGCGTCGCAGCCGACCTGTTTTGCGGCATTAACGACGTGCTCGATATCAAGGTAGGCACGTGCCCCGCTGCCGGGAAGCACCACGGACTCGTCGGCCTTGTAAGCGTGCAACGATTCGGCATCGTCCTGCGGGTAGACCGCAACGGTCGATATCCCGAGATCAGCTGCGGCCCGCATGATGCGGATCGCGATCTCACCGCGATTCGCCACGAGAAGCTTGGTCAGGGCCATTGAGTCCTCCAAAGGAATTGGCAGATGATTCTGGCGGATTGTATTAGCGGGTGCGAAGCCGATTTCAATCGTGTTGCAACGTATGAAACAGAGAGTGCCTGCGACATGACATCCTCTTATTCCGAACGCCATATTATTCCCGTATGCCAGGCTTTGCCGGACAGAGAAGCCCGATCGGGCCTTCAGACAGGCCTCCGTGTTCGACGTACTCGCAGGATGTGAGCTTTAGATCTGATCTTTTGAAGCCTGGTGAATCGTCCGCTGATCAACCATTCCGGTACGTATATGTTTCCAGAACGGTCGATGGCGACGCCATGTGCTCTATTGAACTTTCCTGGGGGCAACGCCTTGTCCGTCGGTATCGATCGCGTCAGGCTGCCGTCGGTATCAAACATGGGGATCGTTGCCTCGGCCTGGTGGCATGCGATCACGTCCCCGGAAGCGGCGACGATTACCCCGTGATGCTCCTGCCTGCGAATCGACTCGCCGTTGAGGTCAGCAAGAGTTGAGTCGTCCCGACTAGCCCGTCAACGGGAACGATTCGAGGATCTGGTACTCGCCGCCACGGGACGGACCGACGCGGCCGATCAGCTCGATCGAGTCGAAGTGCATGTCGCCTGACAGGTCAAGGAGCGCGAGATTCGGTAGGACCAATGGTTGCTCCTCTGGCTTCATGTCGAGCACCATCGTAGTGTGCGGCCAGTAGCGCTGACCGGTCGGCCGCAACCGCTTCGTAAGGGGAATCAGCGCCTGCTCAACATCGGCCTGAAGCGCCGAGTGATCACCGTCACGGAACAGCGTGTATGCGTAGCCCCAGTCGCCTGAACGCAGGTCGTTGAAATCGATGCTTGTATCGAACGGAATGTGATGTGACGCGACCTCGGCAAGCGCGGCTTTTACCGCGTCGAGATCATCGGGTCCGTAGAAATTATCGATCGAGCAGTGCGGTTTTGTGGTGAGATCGTTGGCGCCAATATCGGAGTGGAAACGTACGACTTCGCTCGCCTGTGGTTCCGGAAGATGCACCATTACCCCGTAAATGCGGAAACCGAACTTGTCATTTGGAAGTGCGTTTGCGTCAAATTGATTAGCCATCATTCCCTCCGGTTTCAGTTAGCGTCTTGTCCGCGTTCACCGTCCGGGCCGGATGGTTCGCCAGACCTTTCCACGAAAAGAAACGCCAGATATCGCTCACACGCGCCAGCGTGTTTCGCCGGATGATACAGGTTCGGGAGCTCTTGAAGAATAGAAACTGTCCCCGGAGAAGGTTCACGAGTGGATCAGTTATGTCCTGACCACTGCAATAGAATGGTTCTGCGATCCGTGTTACTCGTCCGTGACGGGTTCCCCCGGCAAAATCCTGAAGCGGATGGGGTCTGTGATCGCATTCAATACGCTACGTAAACGAACTCAACTCCCGCGGCCTCTCAAATTTCGGGGGTCCGGGAATCAACTGGTGATAAATGTTCCGATTTCTAACATCCGGTGAGTCACATGGTCCCGGATTGACAATTATCGTCGAAGGGATCCCGGCGGGCGTTCCACTCACCGAGGGGTACATCGCCGAGCAACTAGCGCGGCGCCAGCGCGGCTATGGTCGCGGCGGTCGAATGAAGATCGAGACCGACTTCGCTGAGATCCGCGGCGGCGTGCGCCACGGCGAGACGCTCGGGTCTCCGGTTGGCATGGCGATAGAGAACAAGGACTTTGCCAACTGGCAGGGCGCGATGGATGTCGGGCCGGTCGGCCCAGAGGTCGATCGGAAAGAGAACACACGTGTCGTACCCGGGCACGCCGACTTTCCGGGCGCACTCAAGTACATGGCGCACGATATGCGCAACGTGCTTGAGCGGGCCTCGGCGCGTGAAACGGCGGCGCGCGTTGCCGCCGGCGCAGTGGCACGAGCCTTTTTGGACGAGCTCGGCATAGAGATCCATAGCCGCGTCGTCAGCGTGGGCTCGATCACCGCTCCAAACACGCCATCGTCCGAGATCGACTGGGACGTGGTGGAGGAGTGCGACGTACGGACGGATGACCCCGAAACGGCGGAAGCGTTCAGGGCTGCGATAGACGCCTCGAAGGCAGATCGAACCACGATCGGCGGTGTATTTCAGGTAGTGGCGCAGGGTGTCCCGGTTGGACTTGGAAGCCACATCCAGTGGGACCGGAAGCTGGACGGCATGATGGCGCAAGCAATGATGAGCATTAACGCCGTGAAGGGTGTCGAGATCGGACACGGTTTTGCCAACACCAGGCGTCCGGGTCGCGAGGTTCATGACGTTGTGGTCCCGGCGCCGGACGACCCCAGGCGATTTCGACAGACGAGTAACGAGGCGGGCGGTATCGAAGGTGGAATGTCTAACGGCAACCCCATCGTCGTGCACGTCGCAATCAAACCGATCGCCACGATGACCGAACCGTTGCCGTCTGTGGACATCAACACCGGAGAGATCATCGAAGCTCCGTACCACCGTAGTGACATCTGCCAGGTGCCACCGGCCTGCGTGATCGGGGAGGCGATGATGGCGCAGGTGCTTGCGTTGACGGTTCTCGAGAAGTTCGGCGGCGATCACATCAGCGAGACGCGTCGCAACCTTGATGGCTACGTCGCGAGCCATCAGGAATTCGGCCAGCCGGCATCCGCACCGGGCGGAGATGACTGAGGTGCCTGCCCCTGATACACGGTCAGAATTATCTGACGATGTCTCTCAATATAAGGTCTATTTGATCGGGTTCTCGGCGACCGGGAAATCCCACAGCGGTCGATTGGCTGCGCAGGAACTCGGCGCGATGTTCATTGATATGGATCGACTGATTGTGAGTCGCGCGGGGAAGCAGATATTAGAGATATTTGAAAATGATGGGGAAGAGGAGTTTCGACGCATGGAGCGAGAAGTGCTGAAGGAACAGGCGGAGGCTTCCGGCCAGCGCGTGGTTTCCACGGGCGGTGGAGTTCCCGTTGATGCTCGGAATCGTGAAGTAATGACACGTTCAGGGCTAACGATCAGGCTCGTGGCGTCACCAGAGACTATTCACTCCCGGATCAGTCGATCAACCTCTCATCGTACGCAGAGATCAAGTCGGGGTCCCGCGGCCCGTCCTATGCTGACAGGATCCGGTGACGATGACACAACCGTAGAGCGTGTGCGCGAACTTCTTGCTGACCGGGAATGGGCGTACGAGGCCGCGGCTGATGTCGCTATAGACACCGAAGGACGGAAGCCACCTGATGTGGCCGCCGAGATCGTGGCCCGGGTGTTGGAATCGAAATCTCAGGACTAAGCCCCGGCCGTTCGAATCCGGGCAATAATCCAGACTTGACCAAATCCCGTCAAAATTCGCGAGTACAAGGGAGCTAAAGCGTGGCCGGTGCACCGGAATCAAATCTCGCGGCGGTGGTCCATACCTCTCAGGGCGACTATCGTGCCCTGGTTGGCCGCGGCCTGATCGCCCACCTTGGCGACGAGGCGCGTAACGCCGGGTTGCGTGGAAAAGCGTTTCTGATCGCAGACGAGGCGGTGTTTCGGGTTTGTGTGCGTCAAGTACAGGAATCGATGGAGGCCGCCGGGTTCGAGACGCATGTCCTCGTCCTACAGTCCGGTGAGACGACCAAGAACCTGGACAAAATTCGCGATATCTACGCATGGTTGGCCCGCCTGAGGGCTGAACGCCAGGATGTTGTGCTGGCGGTCGGCGGCGGTGTCATGGGGGATGCTGCCGGGTTTGCGGCAGCGACTTACCGGCGCGGAGTACCGTTCATCCAGGTGCCGACCACTCTGGCGTCGATGGTGGATGCTTCTCTTGGCGGCAAGGTGGCGGTGAACTTGCCGGAGGGCAAGAACCTGGTCGGCGCGTTCCATCAGCCCAAACTTGTGTTGTCCGATATCGATACGCTTAAAACATTGCCGGACCGCGAGATGGCCTCGGGGTGGGCGGAGGCTATCAAGCACGGCCTGATCATGGACCCGGAACTGCTATCGACCTTTGAGACGGAAGCAGACCGTCTGTTCGGCCTCAAAGGTGATCTTGCTGTAGATGTGATTCGACGTAGTGTGGCGATCAAGGCGGATGTAGTGTCTGCGGACGAGTTTGAGACGGGCGACACCCGTGTGCTGTTGAATTACGGCCACACGATCGGCCATGCACTTGAATCGGTAAGCGAGTATGGGCAGTTCCTGCATGGTGAGGCTGTGAGTATCGGCATGATGGGCGCTGCGCGCATTTGCCGCGACCTTGGATTAATCACAGACGAACTGATCGACCGGCAAAGGGCTGTGCTAGAGCGTTACAAACTGCCGACGTCGGCGCCAGGCATGGACGTTGATGCCGTGTTTGAGGCGACGAAATCTGACAAGAAATCGGCTGGTGGTGTAATCAGGTGGGTCGTGCTTGAGGGATCAGGCAAATCGTCCACACGGAACGATGTGCCGGACGACATAGTTCGCTCTGCAATCGCATCACTGGTAGGGTGTCGCAATTAGGGCTGCCCAAGGAGGTCCGCTATGTCTCTGAGACCAACGGACGACCGTGAATACATCCGTGATGCGGCGCACACAGGTGGTGGCGGAAACCCGTCCACCAAGACCGATACGACCAAGGTAGTGGCGATGTCGGGTGGTGATGGGGCGGCGCTTCCGCCCGCCGGGACGATGTCCCGTGAGTTTACCGAAGTATTCGGCTACCTGATCCGAAGGTTCTTCGGGTTCTTTATCTTCCCGTACAAGATCGGGCGACGAATCGGTGGACGGCTTGCGAAAAATCAGGATCAGCCCAAAGATCGCGGCTTCCTGTAAAGATCCGGGCCTGATGTCGTGGGTAAAGCCTGGCATCAACCGGCTGGCGGTATCCCTCCCGGAGAGCTCGGCGGCTTCACAGGCCCACGGATGATTCCCACGATCAATCCGAGGCCAAGTAATAGAGCGCCGACGACCAGCATGAACAGGATGCCGACGGGGCCACCGATTAAAAATGCCACTAGCACGATAATACCGAAGCCAATACCCTCGTAAATCGGCCCCCGCGTCGCTGTGCGGCTCGCGTGTTCTCGTCGCTCTCTCGGGGTTATATCGTCCTCCGGGTAAGACTGTACAACCGGGCTTATCCCGCGGACCCGTTGTTCCCGAGGAGTCGGGAGTCCAGTGGGGGTTTTTAGCTATATGACTCGTGTGATGGCTAATTCATAAACTCTGGATTCCCACCTGTGTGGGAATGGAATGACGGTGGAGGCTAAGTGGGCGGTGCGGGCCATGCCTGTGTGTGAGGCGTCGCTCTCTCGGGGTGATCTCGCCCACCCGCCCCTGATCGACCTTGGTGTTGTCGAGCGCGTCAGGTTGGAGTGATCTTACCCTTTCAGCGCATTATTCCGCTCGACTTCCACCTACCAATACGTTTGAACAAAAACAGGGGCGCCCTCGCATGCGCCCCTGTCTGATTCGCATATTACGACCAGGTTGCTTAGCAGCCGCCTGCCACTGCGGGGACGATGCTGATCTCGTCGCCGCTCTTCGTTGGAGTGTTGAGCCCGTCCAGATACCGCACGTCCTCGCCGTTCACGTAGACGTTTACGAAGTGACGAATCTCGCCGTCTTCTCCGCAGATCCGGGCCTTGATCCCGGCGTGAGCAGTTTCCAGGGCGTCGACGACGGCCGCGAGCGTGCCCGCCTCAACCTCAACGCGGTCTGCGTTGCCGGTCAACCTGCGGAGGGGAGTCGGAATTCGGACCATTACTGCCATATTGATTTCCCTTGATCGTTGCTGGGTTGGTTACTGGGACTGTTATCGATTCCGGCTCCTGCATATCTGCCTGGACCCGTCTACGCGTGTTGTTGAGTTTTGTTATCTGGCCCGGGTGATCGGGCCCGTGAACTCTTTGATGCGGATTAATACGGTGAGATATTAACCGCTATGAGCCGATCCCGGGGTTTAACCCTCGATCACATCTCCCGAGAGCGGATCGACACGGACACCTTTCCCGGCGGCCCAGGCGAGTGCAAGGTCAATCTCCGCCTCCGCCCCGTCAAGCTCCAGGATGACCCACCCGACATCTGCGTGGACCGCTGCTCGGCGGATGTTGGTGATGATTTCAAAGTCTTTGCCGAGCTGGTAGATCACGGGATCCGTGATCTGATCGCCCTCGAAAGTAAGTCTGACCCTTCGGATTGCCACGTGGCTATCTCTCCCCTGATCGGGCGGGCCGCCGGAGAATTACGGGCGGCCTTATCCCGATAGAAAATGCTAAGACGATGTGGACTTGCTGCCAACCGCCGATTCAACGTCTACCGACTCTTCGAAAGAAGATACGGTCGCCTTGATACTGACGGGATTCGCTAGGTGCTGGACAGCCTCGACGGTTTTGAGGCCGTTACCGGTGATGAACGCCACCACCGACTCGCCCTTCTGGAAGCGGCCAGCCTCGGCCAGCTTCTTCAGATTTGAGATAACCACGCCGCCGGCGGTCTCGGTAAAAATTCCTTCGGTTTGGGCAAGTATCTGTATGCCTTCGACGATCGCCGGATCGGGCGTAGAGCCGACGGTAGAACCCTCGGCTTCCTGGGCGATCTTGAGGGTGTAGTAGGCGTCGGCCGGGTTCCCGATTGCGAGCGACTTGGCGATCGTGTCAGGCACGACCGGTTTTACGTGAAGCTGTTCGTCTGCGAAAGCCTGCGCAACGGGCGAGCATCCGTCGGCCTGAGCGCCGTGCATCTTTGTGCGCACGTCGTCGATCAGCCCGAGTTTTGCGAACTCGTTCATGCCCTTCCAGATCTTGGTGAACAGGGAGCCGGAAGCGATCGGCACCACGGCGTGGTCCGGGGCCTTCCAGCCGAGTTGTTCAACGACCTCGTACCCGAGGGTTTTTGAACCTTCAGAGTAGTAGGGCCGCATGTTGATGTTGACGAAGGCCCAGCTTTCGTTGGCGTCCGCCAGCTCACTACAAAGCCGGTTCACGTCGTCGTAGTTGCCGTCCACCGCGACCACAGTCGGTCCGTAAATGGCGGCTCCGACCACCTTTCCGCGCTCCAAGTCGCTCGGTATGAAGACGAGCGTGCGCATGTTGGCTTTTGCGCCGTGTGCCGCCACCGCACCGGCAAGATTTCCGGTCGAGGCGCAGGCGAGTGTGTCGAACCCGAATTCCAGGGCCTTAGTCGCCGCAACAGAGACGACCCTGTCCTTGAACGAGTACGTCGGATTGACGGCGTCGTTTTTGATCCAGAGGTTGTCGATCCCAAACTCGCGACCAAGGTTGTCGGCCTTGAGCAGTGGCGTCATGCCGGTACCGATGTCGACAGCGTTTTCACCGTTCACGGGAAGGAGGTCTGCATACCTCCACATCGTGAGCGGGCCGTCTTTGATCTTTTCGCGACTGATTGCGTCGCCGATTGCGTCGTAGTCGTAAGTGATTTCGAGAGGCCCAAAACACCATTCACAAACGTGGATGGGTGCAATTGGGTACTCGTGGCCGCATTCTCGGCAGTGTAGAGCAGAGGCGTATGCCACCCGGTAATCCTCCGGTGCGTTGTATATGCAACTGTCACCGGGCCCGGGCGATCCTTGCCGGGAGTGACAGCAGCAACTTTCCTCAAAGTCCGCTGATTCACCGGCTGCGACGGCGCTCTCGGTAATCGAGGCGAACGCTATCGCAGCGTGGATCTGATACTGAATGTTACGGCCGGTCGCGTAGGCAGTCAACGCGTTACGTTTGCAAAGAGGTAAGCGCGGGCGACTTAAGCGTCCTCGAACTTCATGGAAAACTCCGCCAGCCATTCATCGCGGATCGCCGCCATCATCACAATGTCCTGGTATTTGCCGTGGTGGTATTCGGCCTGTTTGAGAACGCCTTCTTTGCGGAAGCCGACCTTCTCGTAAACGTGAACTGCGCGCTCGTTTGCGGCGCGGGGCTGGAGGAAGGCGCGGTGGGTGTTCGTGGATGTGAACAGCCAGTGGAGTAATGCCGATAACGCCGCGCTTCCGTAGCCGCGCTCCCATTTGGACGGCTCGCCGATGCATATGTCGATCTCGACTAGATGCCCGTAGGTGTGGCTTCCCGGATATCGAGATAGCTCGATAAACCCGATCGGGCACTCTACGGTTTCCATGATGAGGCACTCAAGAGACGCGTCGTCGCTAACAAATCGTTCGACCCACCCCACGGATTTCACTTCGGAGAGTGGCCGGTCTGTGCCTTCCCACAACGCCATGACAATCGGATCGTTCAGCCAGCGGTAAATCAGAAGACGGTCGCCGTGAGTGATTGGTCTCAGGGAGACGGTGCCGCCGTCGATCTGGTCCGGAATGCCGAGTGCGTCTGCCATACAAATGAGGATACTCGCTTCATCCTTCGCGTAACGGGAGCGAAGTGAGGCGGAACAACGGTTTTTTGCCTGCATAAATTCAGTTCGCCGGAGGCTCGGCTGGTAAAGGACCCTTCGGCTACCCTTGGGAGGGCAATTGGGCGTTCAGGACATCCTAGGGGCGTACGTCAATACGCCTTCGCTCTCCCACAACAACCTATGCTGAGGCTCTCGAAGCATGAGCCGCGCAGCAACAACGATTCCGGTGCCCAAGCGCGTTAATCGACCCTTCGAGATCCTGAGGACGCGATATGTTGCCTCACGGCGGGATCTACCCTCACAGGCCGTGGTTCTTCGCATCAAGTCCGACTTCGTATCTGAACCCGAGCCTGGCCGCGTGGCACAGATCTATCCTCAACCTACGTGCGTGCGCCTTTCATATATGGGCAATCACATACAGAATGAGTGGCGGCAGCGTTTTCCTGTAATGGAACTGCTCCGCCATCGCATATGGTTTACAGACACGACGGGACAGATGATCACGATACCGATGAATTCGAACCTGTGTTCGACGATGATTTCGCGCCCGATGAACCCGAACCGGAAGTCCCGGAGTTCGAGTACCCGGGTCCGTCCGCATACGACATAGCACTCTCTGAAAACGACACATTTGACCGTGGCGGTGGACGAGATGGCCTCCAATGGTTGAAGAGTGCCGGTGCAGTGCTACTGATTTTCGCGGCGCTCGGACTGTTGATATCGCTCGTCGGCCCGCTGGCCTTTTCGGGCGGAGGTGACAGCGCCTCTGAGAACACTCTCCGTTCGGTGCGCGTTCGCGAAGTACTTGATGGCAATACGATCGTGGTCAATCTTGATGGGGAGACCGAAACGGTCCGTTACATCGGCGTCTCAGTAGGAGTTCCGGGCGAGTCGTTCAACCGTACCGCGAGTCTCGCGAATCAGAATTGGGTCGAGGGTCAGATCGTCATCCTTGAGCGCGATGGGGACAATCGGGATGGAGAAGGCCGGTTACTTCGGTACGTGTATGTGGACAACGAGATGGTGAACGCAGTTCTCCTCGCCAGCGGTTTGGCCCGTTACCAACCTGACCCCTCCAACAGTAGGCACAACTCGCTTCTGTTATCTGCCGAAGACGCTGCCCGGGTCGCACGGCGAGGCATATGGGCGGGGAACGACACAGGGCAAGTGAGCCCGGCTTGAGTCAGTACTTCCGCTCACAATTCGCCCGGATAAGGCGCGCTGGGACACGGGGGGCGGGGCCATAGCCTCTCAGAACTTAAGCGCCTCACCAAACTCCAACCCGACTCGGCCGAACGCGTATGTACCGCCGGTGTCGGTCTTCAAGAACCCGGAGTTCAGACGTCTTTGGGCTATAGGCGCGTTTGGCGGGATGATGCGCTGGTTGGACACACTGGTTCTCGCACTTGTGGCGCTCAACATGACCGGCAGTCCGACCCTGGTATCGCTCGTCTTTTTCTTCCGAATGGCGCCGATGTTATTCGGTATCGGCCTCGGAATATTCGCCGATCGAGTCAATCGGAAACTCTTCCTCGTGATCGGGCTTTTGATCCAGGCATTGATCGCATCGATTATGGCGTCGCTACTCATCGCAGACGTGCTCGAGTATTGGCACTTGGCCGTTGCGACCTTCCTGTCCGGCATTGTCTGGGCTTCAGAATTCCCGGTTCGCCGGACATTGATTGGCGAGCTCGTACATCCGGAACAACTTGGCAAGGCGATGAGCTTCGATTCTGCGACGAACGCTTTTAGCAGAATCGTTGGACCATTCACCGGCGGGGTGTTTATGGCGACAATAGGTCCTGAGGGTGCCTATATAACCGGCGTCGTCCTGTTCCTCGTAGCGGCATTGATCGCCATCACGCTGAAATACGAGCGTCCGGCAGCAACCGGCTCAGGGCGGGGCGTGTTTGTGGACCTGGCGGAGGGATTCCGGTACATCCGTGCCAGTCGTCTCATGGTCGGCACTCTGATCGTGACGATGTTGATGAATATGTTCGCCTTCCCGTACATGAGCCAACAGCCGATCATTGCCAGAGAAGTGCTATCGGTTGGGGACGTGCTGGTCGGATTGCTTAACTCGGTCGAGGGCGTCGGCTCGTTACTTGGTGCGATATTGATCGCGACATACGCACTGCCACGCCACTACTCTCGTATTTATCTTTACGGTTCGTTGCTATTCCTAGTCGGCGTACTTCTGTTCTCGCAATCATCCTCGTACTGGATAAGTTTTGCGATCGTGTTTGTCGGAGGATTTGGGATGTCCGCCTTTGGCACGATGCAGAGCACGATCATGGTGTCCGCCGCGTCGCCTGAAATGCGATCGCGTGTGATGGGCACGGTGGCTGTGTTCATCGGCGCAGGCCCGATCGGGCAGTTGAATATCGGAATGATGGCCGGGATTTACGACTCGCAGACGGCAGTCATGATCACCGGAATTATGGGGATGACGGCGGTACTGGCGTCCGCTGTGGCGTTCCCGATATTGCGCCGTCCAGACTCGATGCGCATCGACAGTCGGTTAAGGGCCATGAACAGCGCCGATTTGCGTCGGATGGGGGAGAGTCCGGGCGGGGATTGAAGGGTGAAACCCCAATCGAGGCGTGACGGCATCGTAGCGGCGTCCCTTGCTCCGCCGGTTCCGCGTCCGGAGGCTCTCGAAGGACCGGATTCGTACGATAACGCACTGATGTCATGCCGCTTTCCAATCGGTACACACCTCACCCTGTACCTTCTCCCAGTCGGGACAGGGAAGCGCCATAAATCACGGTGCTTGGAACGAGGGAGTAGGGGCGTATGACAATACGCCCTCGCTTTCCCGACGTTACGCCGATCGCAAAACGATACGCGCGTCGCGCGGAACACGTAGGGGCGGATGAACGTTCTCGCAATCACGCGCGGAGCAAATCCCGCCCCTACACCCGGTCGTTCAGTCGCGCGGCCCCATCGGCGGGAACACATCATCGCCCTGGTACAGGTTCGCCTCTACGACCTCTTCGTCGAGTTCGTATCCGATTCCCGGGTCGGTCGGCGGGATGATGTAACCGTCCTCCCACTGGATCGGTTTCTTCAGGATGTCGGCGAAGAAGCCGGTAAAGTTCTGGATACTCTCCTGGATCAGGAAGTTCGGGCTGCAAGTAGCGACCTGGATGTTCGCTGCCGCCTCGATAGGACCGGTGTACAGGTGCGGGGCCATCTGGACATAGTTCGCTTCCGCCATACCCGCGATCTTCTTCGCCTCTAATATGCCGCCGACGCGTGCCAGGGCAGGCTGCAGGATCGCCGCGCCCTGCTTGCTGAGCAGATCCCAAAAATCGTACTTGGTGACGAGGCGCTCGCCGGTGGCTACCGGGATTGTCGTCATGCGGGCGACGCGAGCCATCTCGTCACGATTCTCTGGCGGCACCGGCTCTTCAAACCAGAGCGGGTCGTACTTCTCCAACCGTTTGGCGAGCCGGATCGCGCTCGACGTCGTCATCTGTCCGTGCGTCTTGATCAGGAGATCGACCTTATCGCCAACAGCTTCCCGGATGTTTTTTGTGACCAGTTCCGCGTTGCTGAGTTCCTCAAGCGAAAGCTGTCGAGGGTCGCCCATCGGCATCACCGGGTCGTACCCGACGGCCGTGAACCCCATCTCCATGTAATGCACGGCCCGCTCTGGCGCGATATTTGGATCGCCGTGGATATTGGTGACGGCCATGTGGTCGGGATCGGTAGTGTCCGGGTACAGGTACGTGTATGACCGCAGTCGCTCGTTGAACTTGCCTCCGAGGAGGTTGTAGACCGGCTGATCCAGCGCTTTGCCCACGATGTCCCAGCTGGCGATCTCCAACGCGCTCAAGATACCGCCGACGGTGAATTCAGGGTGCTGGTTGAAGCCGCTGCCGTAGATGGATCGCCACATGCGTTCGATCTCAAACGGGCTATTGCCGACCAGATATCGCGTGGCGACGTCTTCGATTAATTCACAAACCCTGGCTGGAGCGAACGGCACGCCGTAAGCCTCGCCGTAGCCGACGATGCCGTTGTCGGTGGTCAATTTCACGAAGACCCAGAAAGGGCCGCCGAAATGGGGCGGAGGGTTGGCAACGGCCCAAGTTTTGACGTCCGTGATCTTCATGATTTGCTCCTGATTTCTGTGCGCGGCCAAGTCCTGTTTTTACCGAGGTGACGCAGGATGGTCCTAATTCCGAACGAAATCAAGCTATCGAGCGTCTCAAGCGGTCCCGTAAGCTACGTGTGCGTGACTGACTTCAGAATCTAGGGAATGGGGGAGACAAATAT
>Ga0310125_10000805_pt1 | contig 15466 bp, 12 predicted proteins | sample CB11b_Tmax_Bot8__FD_203508 | JGI IMG/M metagenome (GOLD analysis project Ga0310125, IMG submission 203508) | Marine microbial communities from Western Arctic Ocean, Canada - CB11b_Tmax_Bot8 | ecosystem: Environmental > Aquatic > Marine > Oceanic | place: Canada: Western Arctic Ocean | collected... | reverse complement strand
TTATCTGAGGATAAAAAGTATTGGTGCGAACAAATTCAGTATCGATCGCAATTGCCGCAGACTCAGATAATTGAACACAAAGCTCATTAAATCTTACATCTGACTCGATGTATTCAAATAAGGTGTCGCCATTTGCATCCATAGTATTTAGGAATTATCCATTACTTTTCGACCGCTGAAAGCATGGCTGAGAGTGCCAGCGTCGACAAATTCTAGCTCTCCTCCTACAGGTACTCCATGTGCTATGCGAGTCACCTTTACCTGCAGAGATTTGAACTGTTCGGCTATAAAATATGCGGTCGCATCACCTTCAACATTTGGGTTGCAAGCAATAATGATTTCTTCGGTAGATTCTTGTTGAGTTTTATCTAACAACTGCTGAATACCCAGCTGCTCAGGACCAATACCATCTATAGGAGAAAGGTGTCCCATAAGGACAAAGTAGACACCACGAAATGTACCGGATTGCTCAATGGCGAAAACATCTGCCGGAGACTCAACAACACAACAGATCTTTGAGTTTCGTGACAGGCTTGCGCAGATTCGGCAAGTCTCTTCTTCAGTGAGGGTTCGGCATCGACTGCAATTACCGACGTTCTCAAGAGCTCGAGCTAATGATTCACTCAGCTTTTGCCCTCCTTGCTTATTTCTTTCTAGTAGATGCAAAGTCATCCGTTGAGCAGATTTGGGCCCGACACCAGGAAGGCACTTAAAGGCTTCAATGAGTTGATCTATAAGAGGGCTAGAATTCATTTATTAAAATGGAAGTTTAAAACCCGACGGCAAATTCATTCCGCCAGTCATGCTTCCCAATGTTTCTTTATTTTTTTCTTCTAATTTCCGGACAGAGTCATTAACCGCTGCCGCAAATAAATCTTCGATAACACTTTTGCCTTCAGACAATAAGCTATCATTAATATTGACACTTAATACGTCATGCCTGCCATTCATAGAAATTTTTACCATCCCTCCTCCCGACTCTCCTTCAACCACTATGCTAGCAATGTCTTGCTGAGCTTTTTGAAATTGCTCTTGCATTTGCTTTGCTTGCCTCATAATTTCATTCAAATCTGTCATGGCTACCTCAATCTTTTAACGGCAAAATGCTATCTTTTGCCAGAGTTCCTGAAAAATGCTTGAGCAACTCCTGAACATTCTCGTCTTGCTCAAATTCATTGATCATTTCCGAGTGCTTTTCCTGGTTAATTCTTTGACTCATCAAAGATGCTGTTTCAAGCTCAGCGTTGCCGATTTGAATATGCACTGCTACGCTCTTGTTAAAATAGTCACTTATGGCATGAGACAATTTTGGCAATATATCTTCGCTGTAAACAGCGCTCTGACTCTCATCTAGAATTAAGTGCAAATGCTCTTTTTCAGCTTTTTCGAAAACGGTATTGGCGAAAATATTAGAGGCAATGCCATTGATATTTAATTGGCTGTAAACCTCTAACCAAGTTTGATGGTTAAGGGACTCCAAGCTATGGGCTTGCTGATCTGGCCTGACTTCAATAGTAGATGTCGCCGCAACTGTGTTTTCGGTAGCTGATTCGTCCGAGCTGCTGTTTTCATACTTCAAGGGCTCCTCACAAGCTTGTTCAAGCTTCGCCTCGGCAGCACCATTAGAGCTAGCTTTAAAATCAGGCTCTTCATCTAAGGTTTGCTTAGTTGTTTTTTTTTTAACGTTCTCGGCTACTTTATTGGCTGATTGATCTCGCCCTACTGAATCATCAATTGGTTGTTGCTCTGAAGCTTCATTTGTAGACACAGAATCTAAGTCAGTCGAATCTAGACTCTGATTATCATGATGGACATAGCTGGGAGAAAACACCATCATACGCAAAATTAGCATTTCGAAGGCGTTCCGAATTTCGGGCGAATAATTTAAATCTTCGCGCCCTTTAATTCCCATTTGATAGTAGAGCTGCACATCTTCCGCACTTATTTGGCGGGCTAACTCTTGTACCTGTTCTCTATCGCCAAAACTATTATCTACCGCCGCTGGGACTACCTGAGCAATGGCTATTCTATGGAGAATTGAAAGAAGGCCGTCTAAGACGTTACTGTAATCTGGAGTATGCTCGGATATTTCGCTAATAAGAGCCAATACATTTGTCACGTTGCCAGATGCCATGCTCAGCAACAGAGAATGTATTTGGCGATGCTCAGGTATCCCGAGCATTTCAATAACGCCATCTTCAGTGATATCTCCTTGGCAGAAGGATATAGCCTGATCCACCAAAGTTAGGGCATCCCGCATACTTCCTGCAGCTGATGCCGCAATTTGCCAAAGCGCCCTTTCTTCGTTCTCAATTTTTTCGCTTTCTAGAACCCCCAACAAATACTCTACTATCATCTGCGGGCTTAGATTTTTCAGATTAAACTGTAAACATCTGGATAATATTGTTACGGGTAGTTTTTGCGGATCAGTCGTGGCAAATAAGAATTTCACATGAGGCGGCGGCTCTTCTAATGTTTTCAACAATGCATTAAAGCTATGACTCGAGAGCATATGAACTTCGTCTATTAAGTAAACTTTAAAACGACCTCTAGCTGGCGTGTATTGAACGTTATCTAACAGGTCTCTGGTATCTTCAACCTTAGTGCGAGACGCAGCATCCACTTCAATTAAGTCAATGAATCGCCCTTCATTGATTTCAGTACATGAACCACACTCCCCACAGGGTGTTGAGACAATTCCTTTTTCACAGTTGAGGCACTTAGCAAGGATTCTTGCCAGCGTTGTTTTGCCTACACCACGAGTGCCGGTGAATAAATAGGCATGATGCAAACGCTGATTATTCAGCGCATTAACAAGGGATTTGAGGACATGAGCCTGACCTGCAACTTCGTTAAAATTACTCGGTCGCCATTTCCTGGCAAGTACTTGATAGCTCATTGTGAATAATCAGTTTCTCAGGCTTTAAGGTTAGAGGTGGACCCACGTTAATTAGGTGGCAACCCTAGCCAGCCACACCGCGGCACATGAGTCAGTTACTACCGTTGCTCCCTTCCGGGCCTGGCGGAGTTTATAACTTATCATTGCGCGGGGACCGGCAAGGGATACCATAAAGCATAGTAGCATAGACCGAGGTTTAAGCTGCGGCGGATTATGAGAAATTCAACAGTTTAAATCAAGGCCACTCTGGGCATTAGGGTCATAGCTGAATTTATATTCCAAGTAATCCGTTGCCATCTGCTGCAGTGCGAACGGTTTTTGTTTTGCCTCCTCTTATATTTATGGCAAAGACAAAGTCACTATCCTAGAGTCACCGCCGCCGCCAACTGCGATCGAAATGTACTGCTTTCCTTCAACAGAATATGTCATTGGCGTACCTTGTGGGGGCAAAGGCAACTCTTCCTCGTGGATAATCTCCCCAGTGGCTTTGTTATAAGCTCTAATAAGGTTAAGTCCACCATCAGATTGGGCCATGAACAATAAAGCCTTGGTCAACAAGGGACCAACTCTGCTCTGACCGCCAACCGGGCCTGGATCCAATATGCCCATATCAATTATTTGCTGGCGAATGCCCTCTCCATGGGGAACCATCCATTCATGTTCCCCTGTGTTCAAATTAATGGCGGTGATTCGGCCATAAGGTGGTTTAGTAAGTGGCAACCCCTGAGGGCCTGCAACTGATCGCGGCCCACCCCTTACAAATCCCAAATCTGAGCGCGTAGCAGGAGATTCTCGCAGCTGCACCACGATCGGAGCTGATGCCGACGGTATGTAGTACAGCCCAGTATCTGGATCAAAAGCAGCCCCATGCCACTCACCGCCGCCACCCCAACCGGGAAACTGGATAGCCCCTCTTAATGAAGGGGGTGTGAATAAGGGTCCATAATCATAATTTTCTATATTCTGCAGTGCCTCCCGCCGTAATTCAGCGCTGAAATCGATCAAGGTTTCGTCCGATATACCTTGAGGCTCAAAGGCTGCTGGCTTAGTAGGGAACGGCTGGGTTGGAGATAGCGCTTCCCCTGGTACTGTACTTTGGGGCACCATTCTTTCTTCGATAGGCCAAACCGGTTCGCCAGTAATACGGTCAAATACGTAAGTAAAACCTTGCTTGGAAATTGCCGCAACAGCTTTGATTTCTCTGCCATCGACAGTGATATCAACCAGTGTTGGTGCCGCAGGTAAATCATAGTCCCAGACACCGTGATGGACCATCTGAAAATGCCAGAGTAACTCGCCGTCTTCGGCACGAACCGCTACTAAGCTCTCGGCGAATAGGTTGTCACCTTTTCGCAATCCACCATACCAGTCATTCGTTGGCGTGCCGATGGGTATGTAGACGATACCTAACTCATCATCGGAACTCATAATGGTCCATGAATTTGTGTTACCAGAATATTCCCAAGATCCATCCTCCCAGGTGTCATTACCAAATTCTCCAGCTTGGGGAATCGTTTTAAACATCCACTCCAATTCGCCGGTGATAGGATTAAAGGCTCTAACATGGCCAGGCGGCATTTCCTTACTGCGTCCGCCATCAAGAACAATCGAATTAACCACTACTCTGTTGTTAGTTACCAACGGAGGTGAAACTACTCCGTATTGACTCTTATCAATTTCTCTACCGAGCCCAAGGGACAAATCAATTCTGCCATTATCACCAAAATTCGTGTCCGGCTGCCCTGAATCAACATCGATAGACCATAGGCTGGAATCATTTGTCGCAAAAAATATTCGTTCTTCTCCATCTTCTTCCCAATAAGCTACTCCGCGGGTGTTATAGCCTAAATTCGTCGGCCTGCCTGCTTCCCAAGCCCTAGTGTCAAAAACCCATTTTTCAACCCCACTAATGGCATCTAGGGCAACAATCCTGCCGAAAGAAGTGGGCACATACATCGTATCGCCAACCACGATAGGTGTTGCCTTATACCCTGCCGGTGCGGCACGGGCGTTATCATTAGCGATATTATTCGCAACCGTCGCATTATCGACACTATCCCAAACCCAAGCACTTTCCAGGAAATTAACGTTACTGGCGTTAATCTGATCTAACGTTGAATATTTTTGCGAGCCATTGTCGCCGCCATAGCTAGGCCAATCGACAGCATGACTACTGAATGTTATGAGAGCAGGTAAAACGAAAAAAGTTAATAATCTAGTCAATCCTGACAACATGAGGCACCCGGATAGTTTAATTTTAGTAGTGAAGATACTACATTATGGCTGGGGATTGGCAAGGTTGTAGAGAGAAAGTGGGCCAACTGCGAGGCTGGTTCGATTTTCTCATATGGGGGCTCGCTTGAATCTACAGAACTGATGGGATTAACTGAAAGTATTTGGCGGTGAGGGAGGGATTCGAACCCTCGAAGCCTTTCGGCTTACACACTTTCCAGGCGTGCTCCTTCGGCCGCTCGGACACCTCACCGTATACTTGTTACTCAGTACCCCTGTAGCCCCACATTACACCCCTAACGATTAAGATTGCTGCGGAAAATCGCGCGCAACTCTAGCTTAGGGACTAAGAGATTGCAAGCCGCTCATTGCCGTATTAGTCTGGAATTAACCGAATCATCAGTTAATGGCAACGAGCTTCTATAGACGTTGATATCTAATCCACCACGACGAAGAAAGTTGAGAGAAACCCTCAACTCTTTTGGTTGACAGCATTTCATTAAATCTCGATAAATTCTTTCCGCACACTCTTCATGATAGCCTTGATGTTCCCTATAAGAACACAAATACGCTAACAGACTACTCTCCGTTATTTTATTTCCAGTGTATTGAATACTAAAACTTGCCCAATCAGGCTGCCCAGTTGTCGGGCAGTTTGATCTGAACAAATCGGAATACAGCTTCTCATCGAAAGCTATTTCATCCGCAATTTGCAATAGCTCAGGTGCTGGCCGATAGTTTCTAAGTTTTACATCTAAACCATCGAGTGGGTTGCCTTGCCGTAAATAATTTGGCGCTTCTTGTACTCGGCTAAAAGTTAACAAAGTTACTTTTACTTGCGAACGGCATATGGCGGAAAGGTCATCCGATATTACTCCCCGCAGAACTTCTTGGTTTTCAAATTTTTCTTGATTCAAAGAATTCAAGTAGAGCTTTAATGATTTCGACTCAACAATGTTTTCCGAATCCGAATCAAAATAAAATTCTGCCATCGCAACCTGTGGCTTGCCATTAAAATCCAGCCAAGAAAGCTCATAGGCATGCCAATGATCCAATCCGTACATTAAAAGATTTTTATCGATATCTAATAGCGAACGACTAGCCCTGCGCGAAATTGGATACAAAATCCCAGGATCGTATTTGGTCGGACTTGAAATGTTCTCGCCGAGAGGATTCTCAGACATAATAAATCCGTTAGAAAATAGGTTGTTAAGTCCTTATGCCTGTACCGCGTCGCAATAATAGAATACAACTGGAATAGAGGACAATGATAAAGATCGCCAAAATCACAAACGCCCAAAAAATATTTACATCGGAACTACCTAGAATTCCATAACGAAAAGTATTTACCATATAAAAAATCGGATTCAAACTTGAAACAAACTGCCAGAAAGGCGGCAACATCTGTACCGAATAGAATACTCCTCCCAAATAAATTAGAGGTGTCAACACAAATGTTGGGATTATAGAAATATCATCAAAGCTATTAGCAAAAACCGCATTTATAAACCCAGCCAGTGAAAAAACTATTGAAGTCATTAATACTACTGCAACAGTTATAAAGGGGTGCTGAATATTTAGGTCAGAAAAAAATAATGATGTTGTAGTTACTATTATTCCTACCGATAATCCGCGAGCCATTCCGCCGACAATAAAGCCAGAGAGAATTACATAATTTGGCACTGGCGAAACTAGTAACTCTTCTACACTCTTCTGAAATTTTTGCCCAAAAAATGATGAGACCACATTAGAATAAGAATTTTGAATTACCGCCATCATAATAAGACCTGGAATAATGAATTCCATATATTGGAATCCACCCATTTCTCCAATTCGCCTACCGACCAGATTCCCAAATATGACAAAATACAAGGTGATGGTTATCGCAGGCGGGACCAGCGTCTGTAACCAGATCCTTGCAAACCGACGCACTTCTTTTATAACTATTGTTTCAAAGGCTATGAACTTGTGATTAGAAAACATAAGGCCTCAGGGACTGCTAGTTATTTAGTTTCGCAAGAAACAATTGTTCCAACCGATTAGTTTTATTGCGCATACTCCGCACAGGAATCGACTTCCTATCTAAACTGGCAAAGACTTGATTTATTTGAATAACTGCTGGCACAGTCAATTCAAATGTGTGGCTATCAATGACTGTTACTGAGACACCTTCCAAATCGATTTCAAAATCTGACTCCAGTTCATTGGTTGAGTCGAATACAAATATCTGAGAATCTAGCTCGGCGAGGAGCAGCTTCATGCTTGTATTTTCAACAATATTACCCTCTGCAATGATGGCTATGTTCCTGCAGAGTTGCTCAGCTTCTTCGAGGTAGTGAGTCGTTAAGATGATTGTAGTTCCCTGCTCATTTATTTCGGTTAGGAATTCCCACATTGAACGCCTTAGCTCTATATCGACACCAGCAGTTGGTTCGTCCAAGATTAATAACCGGGGTTCATGAACCAATGCTCGAGCTATCATCAGGCGTCTTTTCATGCCCCCAGACAGCGATCTTGAGCGATCGCCCCGTTTTTCCCAAAGGCCAAGCTTTCGCAAATATTTCTCACAGCGCTCAGCGGCGAGCTTTCGCGGCAAGCCATAATAACCAGCTTGGGCCATAACAATATCGCGTACTTTTTCGAATTGATTAAAATTGATCTCTTGCGGCACTACTCCCAAATCTAATTTAGTCTCATAAACATGGGTATCGACGTTTTTCCCAAATATTGAGACTACGCCGGATGTCCGATTAACCAATGTTGAAAGCACGCCAATAGTTGTCGATTTACCAGCACCATTGGGTCCAAGTAGCGCAAAGAAATCCCCCTCTTCCACATCTAGGGAAATTCCTTTTAGAGCTTCAAAACCATTGGAGTAAGTTTTCTTAAGGTCTTTTATGGATATGGCTATCGGCATAGTCAAATTTAGCAAGTTCTTTGGCGCAGGAGTATGTCTGTTGTCAGTTGGATAAGCAAATGTCAGCTTAATACCATTTCCCCAAGAGTTCCGAACCCATGATGTCAGAAATCCGCCGCGAAGGTGTATTGCACAATCTCACAGCAAATTTGAATTATTAATAAATCTATCTAAACTTACTTATCAAAATAGCCTTTTGTATCTAGGATTTCTAAGGAGAGCTAGAAGACTCTTTATTGTTCTTGGACAAAACAACCTGGCGCTAAGCGAATAACAGCTTGCTGCCATTACCCCAACGATATAAATTCGGTTAATTACCCTTTGATAAGCAATTTTATCCCAATAGAGGTGAACTCTGCGCCTTCAAGACTGTAAAAATAGTATGGAAATCAAAATTGAAAACATTTGAGGAAGGTGTAATTGTTGTAGGCGCCGGACCAACAGGCGCACTCCTTTCTTATTTGTTAGCCAAGGAAGGAATACAAACAACCTTAATTGAACGTCATCAAGATTTTTCTCGAGAATTTAGAGGCGAAGTACTCATGCCGGGAGGGTGTTTAAACTTAGAGCAAATCGGGTTAGGACCAGATCTCGAAAACGTACCTCATGTTTGTATCCCTGAAATTAATGTCTACATAAATAGAAAGCCAGCCATTAGTATTGCAATGAAAGGAAATGGCTATGATAAATATCCTCCAAAATGGATATCACAACCCCATTTTCTAGAGATGCTAGTTTCGAAATCTGCGGAGTATGAGAATTTTAGATTATTACGTGGTGTCAAAGTTAGAGATTTAATCAATAAAGATGGCCATATAATAGGCGTCACTGCCGACTCAGAGATTAAGCGCAACCGTATATTCGGTAAACTGGTAATAGGTGCGGATGGCCGATCATCAATTACCCGCGCACGGTCCGGAATAGTCGCTAAACAAGACCCCATGCCAATGGATATAGTATGGATTAAAATTCCACAACTAGAAAAAGCGGATGATGTCACACTTAATGCTTATGTTGGAGGTGGGCACCTAGTATTCTGTGCCGGGACGTATGATGGGCAGATCCAGATTGGCTTTGTAGTTAAAAAAGGCACCTATAAAGATTTAAGAGACCTTGGCGTCGCGAAATTATTAGCGCTCATATCAAAATTTGTTCACCCTGAAATGGCTAGACATATACTAAATGTCTCTGCAGAAGAGATAAAACCATTCCTACTAAGTACAGTTTCGGATAGGGTAGACAGCTGGCATTTACCCGGCCTATTGCTACTAGGTGACGCAGCTCACACAGCCTCTCCTGTTGGCGCTCAAGGCATCAATCTAGGAATAAGAGACGCGATCGTGGCAGCTAATCACCTCATACCAATCCTAAGTAAGCCCTCAAATCTAAATGACATTGATGCAATACTCGAGACGATAGAAAAAGAAAGATTAAGTGAAATCAAATCCATACAAAGAATTCAATCATTCCCCCCGAAGCTCCTACTAAAAAATACCTGGTATTCCAAATTAATACTTTCTTTAATCAGCACATTTAGTCGCGACATGACAATATTAGCGCCTATAAACGGACCCTTTGCGAAGTTCGCTTGGGGCGTATCAGAAGTATTCTGGAACAACTCTCAACAAGCTAAGACAAGTGCTCCGAAATCCTTTGATTAGAAAAATAGAATTCCTAGAAAGGTTTATCGAGCTCTCTTTATCATTGGATTAAATCAAGAGCGGCCTAATTAAAAGCAATACGATAAAGGCGCAAAACTTAGCAAAACTGGCTTTTAAAAATTTAAATCATTTTTTATTAGAAATAGTTAGTGTTTTTGAGTTTTGATTATCCTAATGCCTCCATGCTTATCTACTTTTTTTAGTATGAATTTTCTTGTGCGCATCGAAGCAAGTTTTATTCTTTTGGGCTTAGGTTAAGTTTTTGTACTCGCCAATTATTCATGTCTGCGACATAAAGAATATCTTCCTGTGAGCAGTCTAGACCATGAACCCAATTAAATTGCCCATCTCGCCTACCTGACTTACCCATCCAACCAAGAATAGTACCCTCGGTACTAATTTTGTATATTCGGCCCGGCTCATTGTCCGCCACATATAGATACTGGGGTGTCGTATTCGAAATGCACATAGCCCATGGCTGAGTTTCTATCACCCGGCGATTCGAATCTCGCGCAGCGAATGGCGGCTGATAGTCTGCTGGATATGGCGTATCTAAAATTATTTGTCTTAGAAAGTTACCTTCAGTATCGAATACTTGTATGCGGCGGTTATCCCGATCAGCTACGTAGACATTGTCATCACGATCAATCTGCAGCGCATGCGGTAAATTGAATTGCCCAATTTCTGAACCAAAGGAACCCCATTCCATAACAAAGTTTCCGTCACGATCAAATTTAGCCATTCGAGAATTGACATAGCCATCACTAATATAGATATTTTCATCGCTATCCCAAGCAACATCTGTTGGGCCGCCGAGATATCCCCCTGATGAGCGAGCTTCTTGTTGCGTTGATAGAACTACATCGCCGTGATAACCCTCTTCGCGACGACCAAGGTTCATGACGACATACCCTTGCGGATCAAATTGGATAACTGTATTTGCGCCTTTATCTACCACCCACAAATTATCGTGTTGGTCGAATCGCACTTGATGGGCATAAGCGATGCCATATACCCCCTTACCGATTTCACGAAGAAAACGACCATCAGCGTTAAACTCTAATAATTGTGTTGTAGAGTTCGACCAGATCGGCCCCATATTAGCGCTACCAGGATGATTTAGGACCACTAAGTTACCTTGGGAATTTACTGCAACACCAAGAACTTCGCCTAAATTCATATCTGGAGAGTATCTTAAAAAATTAGGGACAGTTTCGAAGGGCATTTCAGGCACATTGTTTTGTGCTAATAAAGGGCCAGCTAAGCAGAAGACCAGAATAAGGCGCAATAGATTCATAATAAGATTCCTCTCTACAAGTATTGGGCTAAGAGACACTAAGCCTCGAAGTAATTTTGTTTCATAAAACTAAAATATACTTACTTAATCCACGGGGTCAATAATGCTACGTAGTTTTTATCTCTCATCTCATCAGGGCCTATGCCCGAAAGACCTTGCTACTTCTGTGATAGCACCATGACAAGTACAGTACGACTATTTGGACACTTTTAATCTAGCCAACACAGTCCGCAAGGAATCGCAATTATTGACCCAGCTAAGGAAGAGTAAACAGGCGTAGCCACGAAGAAAAGCGGTGAAGTAAAAGCAATAGTTGGCAGTACGTAATGCTCTGAGGCACCATTAGGGTTTGTTATAAACTTTTAGCCAAACACATGGGAGCTTTTAATGGATTACTCCACAATCCTCTACGACCTGGAAGACAACGTCCTTATAATAACGTTGAATCGCCCTGAAATACTCAATGCTTTTAATCGCGAAATGATGACCGAAATGATTGATGCCTTGGACAAAGCCGATGCCGACGACAATGTGCGTGCAATTATAGTCACAGGCGCTGGTCGAGGCTTTTGTGCCGGTGCTGATTTGTCAGCCGGTGGTAATACTTTTAACGCTGAAGCTCGTGATGATCGCGAAGATGGTTTGCACCGTGATGGCGGTGGTCGCCTTGCTCTACGCATATTTGAATGTAAAAAACCGATTATCGCCGCCATCAATGGCGCGGCTGTGGGCATCGGTGCCACTATGACATTGCCTATGGATATTCGGCTTTGCTCTACTAAAGCCAAATTCGGTTTTGTATTTGCCCGCCGCGGCATAGTGCCAGAAGCCTGCTCCAGTTATTTTTTGCCGCGAGTGGTTGGCATAAGTCAGGCATTGGAATGGTGTTATAGCGGTCGTGTATTTCCCAGTGACGAAGCACTGGCTGGCGGTTTAGTGCGCAGTGTTCACGAGCCGGAAGATTTGCTTACAGCAGCCAAAGTCATAGCCCGAGAAATAGCAGACAATACTTCTGCAATATCAGTGACCTTGATTCGTCAGATGATGTGGAAAATGCTGGGAGCAGACCACCCCATGGAGGCACACAAAATTGACTCTCGGGGTATCTACTTTGCTGGTAAAGCAGCCGATGCAAAAGAAGGTGTTGAGTCTTTTCTTGAGAAACGAGCAGCCAAATTTCCTCTTAAGGTTAGCGAAGACATGCCGGAATTCTATCCTTGGTGGGAAGATCGCAAATTTTCTTGAGTATTTAATTTCTAACTTATCGGCATGATAAAAGGAGCCGGAGGATCCTTCCTACGACCTTTTCACGCTATCCGAAGGTTTGCAGATTTACTACACCAACCTTCAAAGTGTTAAGAAAAACAAATACTTAGTCAAACAGAACTTGGATTGGTGCTCCCATAGCTGGGTTATAATCTCGATAGTCCTCGCCTAGAAATTCCATTAAAGTAGCGGCGATTCTATTTGATGTTATGCAGTTCTTATCTGTCTGAATCTGCCGACCACTAGCAACGCCGGGGCCCATTACTGCGAACCAGGTTGCCTCAGAGCCGACAATGCCGTCGGCATACTCCACCAATCCACTATTCGCCCTTGTGGTTGCCTGCAGGCTTGAATGATGCATCCATGACTGGAGAGGCGATTCCCCGCGGCCATGATCGACTGTTATGAACAGCACAGTGTTGTCGCGATACTGGTCGATAGATTGTAACGTCGACCAGATTTCCTTGATAAAACCATCTGTCCTGTTGGCAGCGAAAACGTATTCATCGTACTCGCCATCATGAGCAAAGTCGTCGGTTTCACCGTAACTGATGAAGAGCACTTTCGGTTGTTCTCGGCGCAAATAAGACAGCGCATATTGATGTGTAAATACATCATTCCGCACAGTGGGCCAGGGCGAAGGTGTTGCATTTTGCAGCTTATTCAGAAATATTTCTTGGGCATCAGCCGGATTGGCCTCAATTGAAAATGCATTGACGTGCACACCGCTTCTTTCCACATTGAAAATGAATGGAAATACGTCCCAGGAAGCAAAGGCGGCTGTCTGTTCGCTATACAAACTATTGCTTTCCAGTAATTCAAGAAAGGTGGCTTCGGTGTTTGGAACTTTGCTGTTCGAATCAATGGTAGGATTAACCACACCGGTAAGAATTTCGGAGTAGCCCGGATAAGAAAAATACCAATCATTACTGACAGCCGCGCAAGAACCATCTCGCCGATTGCCGGCATAGCTCCCTTGGGCAAAAACCGTTTGATGAATAAATGGCAATAGTGCCTCGGCTCGATCATTCGCGTTACCGTCCCAGAAGCGCTGCATTATTAGATCGGACTGTGGAGAGTAGTCCTGGTGCGTGGCCAGATTCTCATCGATTCCAGTAAATACCTCCTGCCAGCGTAATCCATCAAAAGTGATCAGCACTACATTGTCAGCGCCATAGATGCTTGCGGGCAGTAGCACGACCAACAAGAAAAAAGAGAGTAAAAATTGTTTCAAAGCACGATTCCGTAAAGTTATTAAAGAGCATCAGAGTAAAAGTAGCGCAGTTTAGGCTGAAAGGGACAGAGGTATTTTAGTGATTGCCACTGCCATGCAATTAAGTTGGAAGGAAATTGGAGAGGCTGCAGCTCAATTAGGTCGGGGAAAGTCACAGACTGACGACAATACCCCCGAAAGCCATTTCAAAAACGTAACTCATTGATTTTTTTATAAGGAAAGTGGCGTCCCCTAGGGGTTTCGAACCCCTGTTGCCTGGATGAAAACCAGGTGTCCTAGGCCTCTAGACGAAGGGGACAGTCGAAGAACTGGAAGCCAGCTCTTTCAAGGAGCGGGGATTCTAAGAATCTTGACGTATGCAGTCAAGGACAAGCTTTAAAAATGCCCAGAAATAACTACAAATTTACTAAAAATCTAACTATTTTGGGAAAATTCACTTTTCTCACGGCAAAACCTATTGAGAAGGCAGCCTATTGATGTCTCCCGTAATTCTTGCGGCGTTACTCTTACTCTTTGCAGCACTTTAAAGGCCAATCTTCGGCTATATGGGCTAAACAAGAGGTTATAGATAGGTTCAGGTCTGAGTAATTGCATAAGTAAAAGGACAGAACCAGAAAGCTAGACAATATAATTTATGATCTACCAACAAAGTATCTGTCAAAGACACTTAAAGTCCTGGTCTATTCGAACACGACCGGCAGCCTTGAGAATATTGATTCCTCTAATAAGAAAGTCGACTTGAGAAGCCTAATGACACAAGGTATCTCTAACTCTAGAGGATTAGCTGTAATCGAGCGACGATCAATTCCTCAACGAATGGCTCTTCGTCAGTAGTGATAACCCTAAGAAATCTAATTATCTATTGAAAGATTTACACGGTTTGATTTTGGAGTTTCTCAACGAAGGCACTATGAATAGCCAAATTTCATAGCTTTTTGAATCTTGACCCAAAAATTGGTCTATGCCATTCTGAAGTGCTGCCGATAAAGAGGTCTAGACAAGAAAAAACTGAGCTAGGCAGGAAAACAAAAATACTAAATTAAAGCTAAAAATATCTAAATAGTGCGATTGTCAGAATGGCCCCACAGACTTTAGTCTGAAATGGCGCTTGGGGATTTAGGAGCCTGCGAAAGCAAGCAAGAATATGAGATCAGATCCATGAGCAAAAAAGAAAATGCCATATCCGATAATAGTAGTATCAATATCGACCAAAAGCTGATTGAAGAAGGTACTGCCCAGCTCTCCAGTGAGATCGAAGTTCTCGAAGCCTGGTTGAAAGAGTTAGATTCCTCGGAAGACAGCGACACTGAAATTATTGCTGCAAGAAAATCCTATAACGACATGCTCAGAAGCCGAAAAGAGATGCGGACTACTCTTACGAAGCAAGCAAAACTCCAGGCTATAGCAACCAGCTGATCGAGTAATTCTGCGCAGAACCTCGCGATTTTCAGATTTCGGGATCCTGACGCCTGAGATCGTTCTTTTCATACAACTCAGAAGACATAAACAATGCTGACAATCGATCAGGCCACCACCATGTTATCAATGCAAGGGGCTATGAACTCTAAGGTTGACCCAAATTGGGTAAGCGCCCGCCATCCTTACCTACGCGCGATTGTTATCGAAGGTGCTGAGGCAATTGAACATCACGGCTGGAAATGGTGGAAGAAGCAAGATAAAGACTTACCGCAGCTGCAAATGGAGCTCATTGATATTTGGCATTTTATTTTGTCCGAGATTTTATTGAACAACGATGGCAACGAAGGTGCATCACTTGCTCAGCTCCAAGAACTTTTAACAGAAGCTGAACTACACAACTTACATGAGCGAAAGATATCCTTTGATAGCGAGGACTACTCTCTCAATGCAATGGATTTAATTCAAAAATTGGAACTGCTAATCGCAGTTTCCGTCTCTAAGCGCATTGAGCTAGCACTATTCGAATCTATTATGATCGACT
>Ga0310125_10000804_pt1 | contig 15468 bp, 14 predicted proteins | sample CB11b_Tmax_Bot8__FD_203508 | JGI IMG/M metagenome (GOLD analysis project Ga0310125, IMG submission 203508) | Marine microbial communities from Western Arctic Ocean, Canada - CB11b_Tmax_Bot8 | ecosystem: Environmental > Aquatic > Marine > Oceanic | place: Canada: Western Arctic Ocean | collected... | reverse complement strand
ACTCCAAATGGAGATAATTTTAGTGGTTAGTAACCTTTATCTACCATTACTTCTATTAAATATGGTTTTTTAAATTTAAATGCTTTTTTAAATAAGCTTTTTAATTCTGTGGGTTTTGATACTTGATTAGATTCAACTCCCATTGCATTTGCAATTTTAACAAAATCAATCTTAGGTTTATTAAAATCCATTCCAATAAAATTAGTATTGTTATGGAAATCTTCTAACCTTTCTTTGATTATTCTATAACTTTGGTTATTGGCTATGACATATATAATTGGCAAATTATAATGTGCGGCTGTCCATATTGATTGAATGGCATACATAGAGCTACCGTCTCCTATTATTGCTACTATTGTCTTGTTGTTATTAGCTAATGATACCCCAATACATCCTGAAACTGCCCAACCAATTCCTCCACTTGCTAAACCATAAAAATCTTTACTATTTTTAAAAGGAAGAAAATTTAATAAACTTCTAGATGATACTAGAGCTTCCTCTACTACTATATTATTATTAGAAATGTTCTCTACTAAAGTCATCATTAACCAATTTGGCGTAATAGGCATCGTATCCTTTTCTTTTAATGTTTTAGTAGTAAGAATTGCTTTCTTTTTACTCCAATTTTTATTTTCTATTGCTTTGATTCTACTATTTGCATTTTTTATATATTTCTTACTTAAATTATTAGTTATAAAATTATTAAGGTTAAATAGAGTTGTTTTTACGTTTCCTAAGATACCTTGTTCAGTATGATAATTTTTTCCTATTTCCCAGTCTCTAATTCCAATATGTATTATTGACATATCTTTTGGAAGTGGATCTGTAGAACTCCATACAGACATCCGTAAAACGTCACTTCCAATACATATGAGTAAGTCATAATTTTCTAATATGTTTTTTACATGAGTTTGACTTCTTGGCATCGCACCCATATATGTTTTGTGCTCTGAAGGATAATGAGAACCATGTGGTACAGTTTGCTGATAAACAGGAGCCCCAATTATTTCTGAAAATTTTGTTATTTCATTAAAGCCATTAGTTTGCGCTATTTCATGCCCTGATATTATAACAGGATTATTTGCTTGTAATATCCTTTTTTTTATATTTTTAAGAGTTTCATCATCTGGACTAATATTAAATTTAATTCTAGATGGTTTTCCTAGATCTAATTTAGCTTCTGTATTTAAAATATCTCCTGGTAAAGAGATAAAGACGGGACCAGTAGGTGGAGCTAGAGCAATTTTTGCAGCTCTTCTGAGTATTCTAGGTAGATCTTCTAATCTTGTAACTTCTATGGCCCATTTAACAAGTGGTTCTGCCATTTGGACAAGAGGTCCATATAACATTGGTTCCATTAGCCCATGACCTTGTTCTTGTTGACCAGCTGTAATTATAATCGGGCTACCTACAAACTTAGCATTATATATAGCGCCCATTGCATTGCCTAAGCCAGGAGCAACATGAACATTACATGCAGATAATTTTCCTGTAGCTCTAGAGTAACCATCAGCCATTGCTACAACTATTGATTCTTGTAGTCCTAAAATATATTTTATTTCAGGATAATCTTTTAGTGCATGCATTATAGGGAGTTCGGTAGTGCCAGGATTTCCAAAGAGATGAGTAATTCCTTCACTTCTCAGAATAGATAAAAAAGCTGACCGTCCTGTAATTTTTTTCATTAATATCTCCAAATAACTTCTAATTATTATTTATATGTTTTATATTATATGCAATCGTTATTTTTTGTTATTGGATTTAAAAATGTTTGTTACAAGAATAATAGGAAAAACTTTGGTATCATTAATTTTGGTAGGCGGAGTTTTAATAGTATGTAAGAGATTAAAAAATAAAAATATTACAAAAGAAGAGATAGAAAGTTAGTTTTTAATTTTAATAGGCTTTTAAAAATGAACTCATTTTTTACTCTAAAAACTAAATTGCCAATTATTATTTCATCTTGGCTGGTTTTAATTGTTTTATGGACACTTTTAATAAAATTTATATTTCCTATTTTCTACGCTTTGTATTATGAGGAAAATTGTACTAAATATATTATGTGGGATTTTTGGTGGATTGCTCATCTTTGGCTAGCTAATAGTTTTTTAAATCTATCAAAAAAAACTTATTATATAGGTATGTTAATATGTATTTCAGAATTAATAATTATTAATTATAAGTTAATTGCCTTTTTTATTTCGCCTCAGTGGACTATTTGGGAAACAAATTGGATGATAAATAAAATTATAGTTTTAATTTTATTTATTATCATTACTGTTATTTTATTAAAAAATAAATATTATATTTTAAATGATTTAATAAAAAAAGAATAGGGGTACTATGAATTTAAATCGTAGATCATTCCTTTTTAGTACATTACTATCTGCTAATTTAACTATTAATAAGCTTGATGCTAACCAAGTTGAACCAGAATTAATAAAGTTAGGTAAGACTGATTTGGTTATACCTAATATTGGTTATGGATCATCAAGCACCTCAGATGAAAAAATTGTTAAACATGCATATGATAGAGGTGTAAGATATTTTGATACAGCAGAATCTTATGTAGGAGGAGATTCCGAATCCTCTATTGGTAATGTATTAAAATCTGTAAGACATGAAGTCGTAATAGGAACAAAAACTAAAGCAAGAACTTATCAAAATAAAAAAGATTATATGTCAGCTTTAGAAGGATCTTTAAAAAGGCTAAATACCGATTACATTGATATATATTATAATCATGCAGTAAATTCTATTTCTAGAATAGAAAATATGGATTGGTGGGAATTTATTGAAAAAGCTAAATTAGAAGGCAAGATCAGATATAGTGGAATTTCTGGACATGGAAGTAATTTAGCTGATTGTTTAGAATATTGTATAGATAGAAATTTAGTTGATATTATCTTGTCAGCTTTTAGCTTTGCACAAGATCCAAAGTTTTTAGAAAAATTAAGACATACTTTTCATTTTGTTGCAATTAACCCAAGATTGCCTGAAGTTTTAGTAAAAGCTAGAAACAAAGGAATTGGCATAATAGCTATGAAGACATTAGCGGGTTCGAGATTGAATGATATGAGGCCTTATGAAAATAAACAGTTAACTTATGCGCAAGCTGCGATTAAATGGGCTTTAAATACTAACTATGCTGATGCCGCAATTATATCTATGACTTCTAATTCATTAATTAACGAATTAACTAGTATTTCTAATAAAAAATATTCTGAAAATGAATATTTTAAATTATTAGAAAAATATTATCTTATTAATCATGAAAGTCTCTGTCCTCCAGGCTGTGGTATTTGTAAGAATGCTTGTCCTTATAATGTGGAGATAACTGAAGTGATGAGATCTAAGATGTATGCTTTAGATTATAAAAACCCAAGTAAGGCTTTATTGACTTATTCTGGTATTAAAAATAATGCATCTTCCTGTTTATCTTGTTCTGGGAAGCCATGTTCAAATAGTTGCGGGTATAATTTGGATATCAAAAATTTAAATGTAATAGCACATAAATTACTATCCTAGTATTTTGAAATATATTTGTAATATAATAGGTTGATTTCCTTCTAGATTCATGTTTCTAATTAATTTTTATTTCTAATGAGGAAATTACAATTCATGGTTACTAATAATATAGTTTTAAAAGAATGGGTTTCAGAAATTGAGGAGCTTTGTAAGCCAACTAATGTTTATTGGTGTGATGGAACACAAGAAGAATATGATAGACTTTGTGAAGAGATGGTAAATGCTGGAACATTTATTAGATTAAATAATGATAAAAGAAAAAATTGTTTTCTAGCTCGTTCTCATCCGAGTGATGTTGCAAGAGTTGAAGATAGAACTTTTATATGTACTACTTCTAAAGAAGATGCAGGGCCAACTAATAATTGGTTCGATATTGGTTTAATGAAAACCAAATTAGATACCTTGTTTAATGGATGTATGTCAGGAAGAACAATGTACGTAATTCCATTCTCCATGGGCCCTTTAAATTCACCAATTTCCCATATTGGAATCCAAATTTCAGATAGTCCTTATGTAGTGGTTAATCAGAGAATTATGACTAGAATGGGCAAGGAAGCTTTGGATGTTTTAGGAGATGAAGGTAATTTTATAAAATGTATGCATTCAGTAGGAATGCCACTAGAAGAAAATCAAAAAGATATAAGTTGGCCATGTGCAGCTAACTCTAAAGATAAATATATAGTTCACTTTCCTGAAGATAGGTCTATTTGGTCTTATGGTTCAGGATATGGAGGAAATGCTCTTTTAGGAAAAAAATGTTTTGCTTTAAGAATTGCTTCAAAAATGGCAAATGAGGAAGGTTGGTTAGCAGAGCATATGTTAATATTAGGTTTAGAAAACCCTAAAGGCGAAACGACTTATGTAGGCGCCGCATTCCCAAGTGCTTGCGGGAAAACAAATTTAGCTATGATGATGCCGCCAGAATGCTTTAAAGGTTGGAAAGTAAAAACTGTAGGAGATGATATTGCATGGATAAAACCTTCTTTAGATGGTACTTTCAGGGCAATAAATCCTGAAGCAGGTTTTTTTGGAGTAGCTCCTGGTACATCTTATAGTACTAATCCAAATGCAATGGAAATGTTAAAGAGTAACTGTATATTTACTAATGTCGCTTTAACAGATGATGGAGATGTTTGGTGGGAAGGTATGGATGGAGACCCTCCCAGTCATGCAATAGATTGGCAAGGAAATGATTGGTCGCCAAATAGTAAATCTAAAGCAGCACATCCTAATGCTCGATTTACAGTACCATCTACTTTGTGCCCGTCATTGGATAAAAATTGGGAAAAACCGGAAGGTGTTCCGATTGAAGCTTTTATATTTGGGGGGCGTTTGTCAAAAACTTTTCCATTAGTGTATGAATCCTATGGGTGGAATCATGGTATTTTTATGGCCGCAACTATGGGGTCTGAGGCAACTGCTGCCGCTATTAATCAAGCTTCTATAAGAAGAGATCCTTTTGCCATGTTACCTTTTTGTGGATACAATATGGCAAAGCATTGGAAGCATTGGATAGATCTGGGTCAAAAACATCACCAAAAAGCACCAAAAATATTTAGAGTTAATTGGTTTAGAAAAGATAGTGATGGTGCTTTTATATGGCCAGGGTTTGGTGAGAATATGAGAATATTAAAGTGGATAGTTGATAGAGTTAAAGGTGTAGTAAGTGCTAAAAGTAATAGTTTCGGGTTAGTTCCAAACTTTGAAGATATTAATTGGACAGGATTAGATTTTGATTCTGAAAAATTTAATTCTTTAATTGAAATTCCTAAGACGGAGGGTTTGAAGGAAATTGAAGAGGTAAAAGACCATTTTGATAGGTTTGAAAACTTTCTTCCAAAAGAATTAGAAGATCAGAGAATAGAATTAGAAGGTAGATTGCTTAAAGAAGCTTAGTATATTATTTAATAATTACTTTAATTTTATTAGCTGCTTGCTTTGCTTCTTTTAGTGAAGGGGCTAAAGCCACAGCCATCCTTCTATATTTTCTTGTTTCTGACTTTCCAAATATACGTATGTCTATATTTGGATTAGATAGTGCATCTTTAATTCCTTCATATGAATGAACTGTTCCTTCTGTATCAGCAAGAATTACATGACTTGCACCTGCAGAAAAGTTATCATCGATCATCCCTTGGGTAATAGGTAGTTCTAAAAATGCCCTAACATGTAAATCAAATTCACTTAATCTTTGAGTTTTCATGGTAACCATGCCTGTATCATGAGGTCTTGGGCTAAGTTCACTAAAAATAACATGATTATCTTTAATAAAAAACTCAACGCCAAAAATACCCATACCACCTAACTCATCGGTTATTTTTTTTGCAATTTCTTGAGCTTGAATAATTTCCTGCTTATTCATTTTTTGAGGTTGCCAACTGTATTGATAATCACCCCGTTCTTGGTAATGTCCAATTGGGGGACAAAATACCGTTGGTCCACCTTTTTGTTTTACAGTTAATAAAGTTATCTCATAATCAAAGTTTATAAATTCTTCAATAATAATTCTTACTCTATCTCCTCTTGCTCCAGATATAGCATAATTCCATGCCTCATTAATTTCTTCTATAGATTTCACAGTACTTTGTCCTTTTCCAGAACTGCTCATTACAGGTTTAACTACACAAGGAACTCCAATTTTTCCTATAGCTTTAGTAAACTCTTCAATATTTTCTGCATATTGATATTTAGCAGTAGGTAACCCTATAGATTGAGCCAGATCTCTGATTTTATCTCTATTCATAGTGAGATTTGCAGCTCTTGCTGTGGGAATTACCGTTATTCCTGTTTTTTCCACTTCTAAAAGAACTTCTGTTCTAATTGCTTCGATTTCAGGAACTATTATATCTGGATTATATTTACTTATGCAGTTCTTTAAATCTTTTTTGTCTAGCATGTTAATAACTTCATATTTATCAGCTACTTGCATGCCAGGAGCATTAATATATCTATCTACAGCAATTACTTCGCATCCAAGTCTTTGAGCACTAATGATTATTTCTTTTCCAAGTTCACCAGAGCCAAGAAGCATTATTTTTTTCATATTTTTTTTTAACCATTTTAATAAATAAAATCTTTTATATATATTTGTTATCTTATAAAAGCATACTTAAAATATATTATATTAACTTATAATATGCTATAATGAATCTTATTTATTTTAAATTAAATAGGAAATTAATATGCCTTTAAATAGAAGAAACTTTATACAAACATCACTTGCAACTTCTATGTTCACATATGTAGGAAATATGTTTTTATCAGTTACTGCAGCTGAAAATAAACTACCTTTAAATATTGGTATGGATACTGATGTTTTATTAGTAATTGATGTGCAAAACGATTTTTGTCCAGGCGGTAGCTTAGGAGTAAAAGATGGTGATAAAATTATAAAAAATATTAATTCTATTCAAGATAAATTTAATAATGTTGTACTTACGCAAGATTGGCATCCAAAAAATCATAGTTCTTTTGTTACTGAATATAAGGATAAAGAAGTTTTTTCAACTGTAAAAATGCCTTATGGAGACCAAACAATTTGGCCTGCCCATTGTATTCAAGGCACCAAAGGAGCAGACTTTCATAAAGATTTAAATACCTTAAAAGCAAACACAATTATACGAAAAGGTTTTAGAAGAGAAATAGATTCATATTCTGCATTTTGGGAAAATGATAGAGTTACTCCTACGGGTCTTGAAGGAAGTTTAAAATCATTAGGAGTAAATCGTGTTTTTGTCTGCGGTTTAGCCTTAGATTTTTGTGTTGCATATAGTGCTATAGATTCTTCTATTGCTGGCTTTGATACATTTGTTCTTATGAATGCAACAAAACCTGTTGATCTTCCAGGTTCGATAGACACTACACTTGAAGCTTTTAAAAAGTATAATATTAACAAGGTTAATATGTGATGAGTTATAATATTGAAAATTTTTTCTCTAAAGGGTTACCTGGTTCTGTATCAGCATATTCTGGCTTTCCTAGACATAATTTTGTTGGTGGTCATAATTCAGAAGGGAGTATACCTATAAATGAATTAGCAATATCAGCAGAAAAAGTTATTAAAGAACAAGGAAAAAATCTAGCTTTATATGGTCATAATAGTGGACCACAAGGAAATTTGGCATTGAGAGAATTCTTGGTCTCTTACTTAGGTGATTTTACAGGTATGAATATTCAGCTAGATAATATTTTATTAACTTCTGGATCTCTTCAGGCTTTAGATTTAATTAATAAATTATTGTTAAATTCAAATGATACAGTGCTCGTTGAAGAAGCAACATATGGTGGGGCAATATCTAGAATAAAAAGTTTAGGTGTAAATCATATAGGTATAAAATTAGATGAAGAGGGTATATGCCTTGATCATTTAATTTCTACTTTAGATAACCTTAAATTAAAAAATATAACTCCAAAATTTTTATATACTATACCAACAGTACAAAATCCTACGGCAACTATAATGCCAGAAAATAGAAGAAAAAAAATAATAGAAATTGCTGAAAAATATAATTTTCTTATTATAGAAGATGATTGTTATGCAGATTTAACTTGGGATAGAAAAAGACCTAAGTCTATCTATTCATTTTGTAAAGATGATAGAGTTATTTATTGTGGATCATTTTCAAAGTCATTAGCTCCTGCATTAAGAGTAGGTTATATTGTTGCTAGTTGGCAGGTTATTAGTAAAATTTTAGCTTTTAAAAATGATGGAGGTTCAGGGGCAATAGAGCAAATGATTTTAGCTGATTTTTGTTCAAAAAATTATAAAAAGCATGCTTCTATATTAGTAAAGGAATTAAAAAGAAAATGTGATTTAATGATTCAGGCTTTAGAAATAGAGTTTGGTTCTATTGCAGAATTTGATATTCCAAAAGGTGGAATATTTATTTGGATAACTTTTCCAAATATTATAAATACAAATAAACTTTATAAGGCAGCTTTAAAAAAAGGTATAGCATTAAATCCTGGTTCGGAATGGGTTAGTAATCCAAGCGAGGGTATGAATAAAATAAGATTATGTTTTGCTAATCCTTCTGATAAAATTATTAAAAAAGGTGTTAATAGATTAGCCGAAATATGTTTTCAAGAGTTTGGTATACCTAATATAAGTGCTAATATTAAAAGATAATTAATTGCTATTCTCCTTAACTTTTAAAAATTTAATTTCGGGGAATTCTTCTTTTGTATGATCTAAATGCCAATTATTTCTAGCTAAAAATACTGGGTTTCCCTTGTGATCATCACAGGTTGCATCTATGTGTTTTTTTAAAAAATTATTTAAAGTATTTGCGTTGTCACAAACTATCCATCTAGCAGTTATGAGATTACTATTTTCAAATATTACTGGTACTTTATATTCTGTTCGTATTCTATCTGCTAATACTTCAAATTGTAATTTCCCTATTACTCCAACTATCCAGTCTCCTCCTAAATGTCTTTTAAACACAGAAACAGCTCCTTCTTCTGCTAATTGTTTTAAGGATTTTGATAGATGTTTTGTTAACAAAGGGTCTTTAGGCCTAACTTTTTGGAGAAATTCTGGAGCAAAACTTGGGAGTCCTGTAAAGTTTAGATTCTCTCCTTCAGTTATAGAATCACCAATATGTAAATTTCCATGGTTAGGAAGTCCAATTATATCACCAGCAAATGCTTCTTCTGCTAACTCCCTATCTTGAGCTAAAAAAAGTATAGCATTATGCAGAGTCATGGTTTTATCTGATCTTATATGTTTTAATTTCATACCTCTTTTAAAATGACCAGAGCATAAACGCATAAAAGCAATTCTGTCTCTATGTTTGGGGTCCATATTAGCTTGAATTTTAAATATAAATCCAGATACTTTGTTTTCTTCTGGGTTTATATCTCTTTCTATTGCTGGCTGTTTTCTAGGTTTCGGTGTTATTTCCGTAAGACCATTTAATAGCTCTTGAACTCCAAAAGTATTTATTGCGCTTCCAAAATAGATAGGAGTTAAGTTTCCTTGTAAGTAAGCTTCTTTATTAAAAGGTTTGCACAATCCTTTGATCATTTCAATTTGTTCTCTTAATTCTTTAAGAGATTCCTTAGGTAGTTTTTTTTCTAATGAGGAGTCATTTATACCTTTTAAAGTATCTATAATTTCTGGTTTTTTATTTTTATCTGTTTTATTAATTAATATTAATTGATCTTTAATAAGATCATAACATCCCAAAAATCTATTACCCATACCAATTGGCCAACTTACAGGGCATACATCTATTTGCAAAGTTTGTTCAATTTCGTCAATCAAATCAAATGGATCTTTAGATTCTCTATCCATTTTATTTATAAATGTTGTCATAGGCATATCTCTTAATCTGCAAACTTCAAATAATTTTTTTGTTTGTGTTTCAATTCCTTGAGCACCATCTAATACCATTACTGCAGAATCAACAGCAGTCAAAACTCTATAAGTATCTTCAGAAAAATCTTGGTGACCAGGAGTATCTAATAAATTAAATATTTTACCTTTGTAGTCAAATGTCATGACTGAGGATGATACAGAAATTCCTCTTTCTCTTTCAACTTTCATCCAATCAGAAGTTGCTCTTCTTTGATTACCTCGAGCCTTTACAGCTCCTGCAAGTTGGATTGCTCCACCAAAAAGTAATAATTTTTCGGTTAAAGTAGTTTTTCCTGCATCTGGATGAGCAATAATAGCAAAGGTTCTTCTTTTGGCTATATTTTCTTTTAACTGATTCATGCACAATATTTCTTATATTAATAATGTTACGTCAAGCAATAAATAGTGTAATAGTATTTAGGATATATATTTTAAATTTAAGAGTTTATTATGGTTATTGAAAATTGGCATAATTTTGTTAAAACAAAAAATATCTCAATTTTAGATAGTTTGCTATCAGAAAACATTATTTTTTATTCTCCGGTGGTACACTCACCTCAAATAGGATTTAATATTTCAAAAAAATATTTAAAAGCTGCTTCAATAGTGCTTTTTAATTCTTCATTTAAATATATAAATGAAACTCATAATAATAACTCTGCAATATTAGAGTTTGAATGCGAATTAAATGATATTTATATAAATGGTGTGGATATTATTGAATGGGATAAAAACAATCAAATAACATCTTTTAAAGTTATGGTAAGACCTTTAAAGGGTATTTTGTTACTAAAGGATAAAATGGCTGAAATTTTAATGAAAACTTAATTTAATTATTTTCAATATTCTTAAAAATATAGGAAATTTCTTTTATCAATTTTTCCATTAAATCTTTTGCAGGTATATTTTGAGACATAGGAGCGGATTGTCCAGCCCAAAGTGATAAAAAATCTTCATCACCAATTTGTGCTGCAGAATTTGCTAAAGGTTTAATGATTGATCCCACAGTTGGAAAATCTGGAAGTATATTTTCTTTTCCTTCCATATCTCTTAAAAATCTATTTACTATGCCCCGGGCTGGTCTACCAGTAAAAGCACTAGTAATTCGAGTTTCTCTTTCTTTAGAATTATTTAAAGCCTTCACCCATAAGGGGTGAACAGAAGCTTCTGGACAGGTTAAAAAAGCTGTTCCTAATTGTGCGCCTTTGGCTCCTAACATAAAAGCAGCAGCTATGCCTCTTCCATCAGCTATTCCACCTGCAGCAATTACAGGTAATTTAACATTATCAACAATTTGAGGTAATAATGAAAATAGCCCTATTTCACCTTCTTTGTATGAAGAATGAAAGGTACCTCTATGACCTCCCGCTTCAAATCCTTGAGCAATAATTGCATCAGCTCCAGAGTTTTCTAATATTTTTGCTTCTTTAACCGTAGTAGCAGTACTGATTATGTAAATGTTTTTTTCTTTAATTTTTTTAATATGCTCTTCATTAGGCAAACCAAAATGAAAGCTCACAACTTTGGGATTCATTTGAAGTAATAAATCCAGTTGCTGCCTATTAAACGTCTCGCATGTATTGTTAATCATTGGAATTTTATCAATTCCATATTCTTTATAGTACTGAGTTATATAATCTTTAAACTTTTTATTTTTAATATCATTATTATAAGGTTCCTTATGTGTCATAAAATTTAAATTAATACTATGATTAGTCTTACTCATAATTTCATTGTAAGCAGGTAAAATTTTTTCTAATTTATGATAACTTAATCCAAGTGAGCCCAACCCTCCTGCATTAGAAACAGTTGCTGCAAGTTCTACACTTGCTGCACTCGCCATAGGAGCTTGTATAATGGGGTATTTAATATTTAACGCCTTTGATAAGCTATTTTCATACCATTTCATATTAGCTTCCTATAAAGTTGGGCTTTCTTTTTTCAATAAATGCTCTAATGCCTTCTTTATGGTCATTAGAGTTAGATGCTTTAATTAATTCTATTGCTTCTTGATTTAATGATTTTTCTAAACTTAATTCATAAGCACTATTGATATTATTTTTCATAGCTTTTAATGCTAAAGGTGAAAAAGAACTAAGGAAATTAGCATATTCTAAAGTAGATTTTAATAGATTATCTCCTTCAATAATATTATCAAACAAACCTATATTTAGCCCTTCTCTTGCTAATATTTTTTTATTGCTAAACATCATATCTTTAGCTTTAGATATACCTATTATTCTTGGGAGAAGCCAAGACATGCCATAGTCACCTGTTAAAGCTATTCTTCCATAACCTGCAATAGCAAAAGCATTTTCATTAGTAAATCTAAAATCACATGTGAGAGCTATAGATAATCCTGCACCTACAGCTGCGCCGGGTAGAGCTGCAATTGTAGGTTTTGAAAAATTATATAGAGCATGGGTTAGTGTCATCTGTTTCATTTGTAAATTTTTAATGACTTTTTCTTCAGATACTTTATTAGTCCAGTCATCCTTATTACTAGATGAATTCATAGATTTTATATCGCCACCTGCACAAAAGGCATCACCAGAACCTGTAATAATAAGACTATTAACTCTATCGTCTAAATTTAAGTTAGCTATTTGTGTTCTTAAGGCTGGAGTAAGTTCATCGGACAAGGCATTTTTAGATTCTGGTCTATTTAATGTTATTATTCCTATGTTGCCATGAATATGAGATAGTAATTGTCTAGTTCCTGTTTCTAATTCTATAATATTTTTCATAATTCACAACCATATTTATTAACTTTTAGTAACGGCTATGATCATTCTTTTACATGTTTTATGCAAGAATAAATTTATATTTTGTTAATTTGTGTTATTATATATAATACAGATTGTTAGTATTATTTTTATAGGAGTTAAGAGCATGTTTGATAATGTACAAATAAATATACCAGGAGGACTTGATTTTGAAGTGCCTAAAATGGTTAAAGTAAAACAGAATTTTGAGAATCATAAAATTGATGATGTGGCTCTAGCGGTAAAAAATGAAATTAATAAACCAGCAATCACTAATTCTATAAAAGCGGGAGCATCTATAGCTATTGGAGTTGGAAGTAGAGGAGTTGCAAATATAGATATTGCAGTAAAATCTCTTGTTTCATGCCTAAAAGAATTAGGAGCTAAACCTTTTATATTTCCTGCAATGGGTAGTCATGGAGGAGGTACTATTGAGAACCAAACGGCTCTGCTAGCAGGTTATGGAGTGACTGAAGAAAAAGTAGGAGCTGAAGTAAGGGCTACTATGGACACGGTAGTTCCAGTTGTATTAAACGATGGCACAAAGGTTCATATGGATAAATTTGCTTATGAAGCAGATGGAGTTATTTTAATCAACAGAGTAAAACCTCATACTAACTTTCGTGGTTCTATAGAAAGTGGCGTCGTAAAGATGATGACCATAGGTATGGGAAAAATAAATGGGGCAAGTGAGTTGCATGGGTCATATCCTATGAGCATTTTTGGAACAAAGTTACCAAATGCTGCAAAACATTTACTTCAAAAAATTAACTTTTTATTCGGTGTAGGACTTGTTGAGGATGCTTATGATAATACAGCAATTGTAGAAGCTATTCCAGCAGAGAAGCTTTTTGAAAAAGAAGCAAATTTACAAAATATGGCAAAAAAACTAATGGGAAAAATATGCTTTGATCAAATAGATGTTTTAATTATAGATGAAATTGGTAAGGAAATTAGTGGAGGTGGATGTGACCCAAATATTACTGGTAATAAAAATGAGCCAGGTTTTGAAAAACCTAATGTATCTAAATTAGTTCTATTAGATTTAACGGACAAAACTAAAGGAAATGCAACAGGTTTTGCGTCTGCAGATGTTATTACTAAAAAGTTATTTGATAAAATTGATTTTCCTACAACTTATGCAAATGTGGTTGCTAGCTCTAAATTAGAAGGGGGTAAAATTCCTATCCCCATGGCGGACGGGGATAAAGCTGTTAGGTTAGCACTTAAAACTTTAAATGGTATAGATCCAGTAAATGCACGAGTGGTAAGAATAAAAAATACTTTAAAATTGGCAGAAATATATGTATCGGAAGCCATGTTAGATGACGTTAATAAAAACTCTGTGTTAGAAGTTATTTCTTCGGCAGCTGAGATGTCATTTAATTCTTCTCAATTTTAAAATATTAATTTTATAACATAATGAGTAGAGATGTATTTAATTTTTATTACTCTTTTAGAGTAAGATATTCTGAAGTAGATGCTCAGGGAATCGTTTTTAACGCCCATTACTTAACTTATTTTGATACAGCAATGACAGAATATATGAGGCATATTAAACATGATTACGTCAATGAAGTTAAAGATAAAAATGAGGATTTTCATACCGTAAAAACTTTAGTTGAATATAAAGCGCCTATACATTTTGATGAAATCGTTGATGTTTGCCTAAGAGTTAAAAAAATAGGTACTACGAGTTTAACTTTTTATATAGAAATTCATCCTCACAAAAAAGATAATATATTGGCTACTGGAGAGGTTGTTTGGGTTAACGCAAATCAAGTAACGCATAAAGCTGCTACTCTATCTAAAGAAATAATAAATAAAATAGATCTTCTAGAAAATTAATTATTATGATTTAAATTTTTTTATGGTCTCTCTTGCTATAATTAATTGTTGTATTTGACTAGTACCTTCATAAATACGGAATAATCTGGCATCACGATATAATCGTTCAACTGGATATTCAGCCATGTATCCAGCTCCACCATGTATTTGAACAGCTCTATCAGCAACTTTTCCTAAAATTTCCGATGAAAATAGTTTAGCGCAGGAAGATTCTAAAGTTACAATATTGCCATTGTCCCTCATTATTGCAGTATTTAAAACAAGATTTTTTGCTGCTAAAATTTCAGCTTTGCTATCTGCAATCATAGCTTGAACTAATTGAAAATTAGATATTTCTTCACCAAATTGTTTTCTATTTGTAGAAAATTTTAAAGATTCATATAACAATCTTTCAGATAATCCAACGCATATTCCTGATATATGAAGTCTTCCTTTATCAAGTACTTTCATAGCGGTAGTAAAACCTATGCCTTCTTTACCTCCTAAAAGAGAATCTTGTGATACTTCACAATTATCAAATATTACATCGGCTGTTAAGGCACCTCTTTGCCCCATTTTTTTATCAGGTTTTCCAATGGTTATGCCTGGAGAATTAGAATCAATTAAGAAACATGAAATTGAAGATGCTTTTTTTTCAGGTTTAGTCTTAGCCATAACAGAAAATACTCCTGCAATAGGAGCATTTGTAATATATCTTTTTGTTCCGTTAATAATATATTTATTTCCAAATTTTTTTGCCGTAGTTTTTATGGATATAGCATCAGAACCAGCATCAGGTTCAGTTAAAGCAAAAGATCCTATTAATTCTCCAGTAGCAAATTTTGGAAGGTATTTTTTTTTTTGATCTTCTGTTCCTGACATAACTATAGTTTGTGATCCAATACCTATATTTGTGCCAGCTATGGAACGAAATGCTGGAGATGCTCTTCCTAACTCAAAAGTCAGTTTAACTTCTTCCTCCATAGA
>Ga0310125_10000803_pt1 | contig 15469 bp, 15 predicted proteins | sample CB11b_Tmax_Bot8__FD_203508 | JGI IMG/M metagenome (GOLD analysis project Ga0310125, IMG submission 203508) | Marine microbial communities from Western Arctic Ocean, Canada - CB11b_Tmax_Bot8 | ecosystem: Environmental > Aquatic > Marine > Oceanic | place: Canada: Western Arctic Ocean | collected... | reverse complement strand
GGGTGCCTTGCCACCCGGACAGTGTCCCAAGGCGACAGGTTGGCGTAGGTCTTCTTGAGCATGGCCGTATGTTTCTGCCGCAGGGTGTGGACCTCGGCGGCGAAATCGACGCCCGCATCTCCGGCATGTTGTTCCAGTTCGGCAATCTGCTTTTCGAGGCGAGCCAATGGCCGCTCGAAATTCAGCTCATAACTGCCGGTATACTTGTTGGTGGTGTTTAATTGCGTCATCGCTAATCCTTGCCAAGTCAACTGCAGCACCGTTGAACCTACTCGAGTCAAACCTGTTATTGTATCCATCGTGAGCCAGGTGGACAGCTTCAATCAGCAGGTTAGCCAAATCACGATCGTGGGAACGGGGTTGCTGGGTGCTAGCCTCGGCTTGGGGCTGGAAGCCGCCGGATTCACAGGAAAGATTATCGGTCTGGGGCGTCGGCAGGCCACAGTTGAGCGGGCTCGGGAACTCGGTTGCGTACACGAGGCCACGACTGAGTTGGGCCCGGCCGTGGCGGGTAGCCAATTGCTGGTGCTGGCCACACCGCTGGGCGCTTTCGCTGATTTGCTGGGCCGCTTGGCCGAGCACGATCACGACGGGCTGGTGATGACCGATGTCGGATCAGTCAAACAGCAGGTGTGTTCTGATGCTGTACGGATTTTACCTGAGCCTGGGCGATTTGTCGGTTCGCATCCCATGGCCGGTAGCGAATTGCACGGCCCGGACAATGCCTTCCGTGGCCTGTTTGTCGGTTGCCCGTGCGTGATTACGCCACAGCAGCATACTGGCGCAGAAGCATTGGCCTTGGTAAAAATGTTGTGGACGATCATGAAAATGAACCTGTTGCAAATGTCGCCCGCCGAGCACGACCGAAAAACGGCCTACATCAGCCACCTGCCCCATGCGTTGGCGACCCAGCTGGTGCGTATGGCAGCGCGTAACGATGCGCTTGATGTCGCCTCCAGCGGTTTTCGCGATACCAGTCGGGTGGCCAGCGGGGACCCTTATGTGTGGCAGCAGATCTTAGCGGCCAACCGCGGTGAGATGATTAGTGCCCTGGACGCTTTTGCCCAGGAACTGGTAGGTTTGCGTGAATTGCTTGACAACCATGAGGACCAGCAAGTGCTTGAGCAGTTGCAGTCTGGCAAGCACGAGCGTGATGCGTGGCTTAGTCGCACTGGGGGGTCTTGCCCATGAAGTATGAATTGGGATTCATCGGTGCCGGTAACATGGCCGAGGCGATTGCCCAGGCGGCCATTGAAAGTGGGATTGTAAGCGCGGAAAAAATGATCACGGCCGACCCGGTCGGGCAACGCCGTGAGATTTTTAAACGTTTGGCCATCAAATCCACGGATGACAACAAGGCGGTCATTGGCGAGTCTAAACAGGTGTTGCTGGCGATCAAGCCGCAAACGCTGTCAGCAGTTGCCCAGGACCTGCAGGCGGTCGACTCACGTCGGCAGGTCATCATGTCCATCATGGCGGGCATCACGACGTCGAAGATTGCCACGGCCGCAGGCAAGCCGTTGCGCGTGGTGCGGGTTATGCCCAATATGCCGTTGATGGTAGGCTTCGGTATGGCTGCCATAGCTCTGGGTGCTGACGCCCAGGCAGGTGACGAAGCGTTGGCCCTGCGGCTTTTCGGCGCTGCCGGAAAGGCTGTTGTCGTCGACGAGTCGCAGCTCGATGCCGTTGCCGCGGTGTCTGGCTCGGGCCCGGCATACGTATTTTATCTAGCCGAGGCGATGCGACAGGCGGCGGACCAATTGGGCCTAGATGAACACAGCGCCCTGCTGGTTGAACAAACCATTCTGGGCTCGGCCATGTTGTTGTCCAAATCGGATGACACGCCGAGTCAGCTTCGCCAAAAAGTCACGAGCCCGGGCGGTACGACTGAAGCGGCAATCAAACAGTTCGACACGGTCGCCATGCGTGATGTCATCATAAAGGCTATTAAAGCGGCACGGGATCGATCACTGGAACTGGGCGCTTGATCACGTATCCATTGATTCTTACGCGGCATTAAGGAAGGCACCATGCAAGAGACTCGTATCGCAGCCGTGAGCATGAATTGTGGGTTGGGCCAGCCGCAGCAATCGCTGGACGCCATCGCCACCTGGTGCCCCAAGGCAAAAGACGCGGGCGCGGACCTTGTGTTGTTTCCAGAGTTAATCGTTCACGGGCACTGTTCGCCCAACACTTGGCACGTGGCTGAGCCGGTACCGGCCGGTCCCAGCGTGCGGCGGCTTGAAGAGCTTGCCCGTGAGCATGGCTTGGTGCTGAGCGTCGGCCTAAGCGAGAAGGAAAATGACATCGTGTATAACGCGCAGGTGCTGGTCGGGCCTGACGGGTATATAGGTAAGCAACGAAAGATTCACCCGTCCCGTGACGAGGTGCTGTATTACAAGGGCGACAGCCAAGTGCATGTGTTTGACGCCGGTAAGTGTCGAGTCGGTTCGGTGATCTGCTATGACAACCTGCATCCGGAGGTGCCGCGCCTGGTGGCGTTGGGTGGCGCGGACGTAATTTTGGCTCCGCATGCCGGTCGTCTTAAAGTGTGGCAGGATACGGCTGAATCACAACGCCAGTCACGCCGTCATTCATGTGATTTCTTTCGGGAATTAAAATTGCGGGCTCGGGAAAATGCCTGTTTTCTGGTCATTGCCGACCAGGCGGGGCGATCTGGGCATGTGGACATGTATCCCCCTGACCATCGCAATCAGCCCAACCACGCCGGCGGCGCATTTATTTTTGGCCCGTCGGCCCAAACGCTGGCTGAGTCGCAGGACGAGCTTATTCGCGATGAAATGGTCGTGGCCACGCTCGACCCGTTCATGTTGGCCGAAGCTCGCAGCCATCCCAATTACACGCTGCGTACCCGCAGGCCCGAGTGTTTTGGCAAACTGGTTGGACCCAGTGGAGTACGATCATGAAAAACATGACGCCCAACTCATTTGTATTTAGCATTTCGATCCTGCTCAATCGCGCCGCGCTGGGGATGTATTTTGTTTTAGCCGGCATAGACAAGATTCAAGGCGGAGGGTCGAAATTTGTCCACGGTGATTTTTACAAGTCCACGATTCCGGATTGGTTGCCCGGTTGGTTCGCCACGCCGTACGGCTATGGGCTGCCGTACGTTGAAGTGGTCGCCGGTGCGATGCTTGTGCTGGGGTTGTTTGGCCGTATCGGCGCCAGCGCGTGTGCACTGATGCTGCTCAGTTTCCTGATCGCCTTGGGAGTCAGGCATGAGTCTTTGCCTTTCCACCCTAACATGATCTTTCTGTTGCTGGCGATACTGCTTTCCATAGCCGGCCCCGGCGGTATCAGCTTTGATGCAATCCGGTGCCGCAGTTGTCGGATCAAATCGGGTTAACGCATGTATACGACGCTGGATGAATTCGTAATCGCACTCGAGGACGCCGGTGAGCTGCACCGCGTTTCGGCCAAGGTGTCGCCGATTCTTGAAATCAGCCAGATCGCTGATCGGGTCAGTAAATCCCCGGCCGCGCATGTCAGTGACTTCGCCAGGCAATTCGACCCCCATCATGCGGAACTGGGTGGGAAGGCGATTCTGTTTGAAGACGTGGAGGGCAGCGAACATCCGGTACTGATCAATGCCTTTGGAAGTTACCGGCGGATGGAGATGGCGCTGGGCTGCGTCGAGGGGGGGTTCGAGGTGTTGGCTGAAAAAATCGAGCAGCTGGTCAAGCCGCAGCCGCCTACAGGTTTGATCGAAAAGCTCAAGAAGATCCCTGAATTGGCCAAGATCGCCTCATACGCGCCGAAGGTGGTTCGAAACGGCATTTGTCAACAGGTGGTCAAGAACGGCGACAAGGTAAATCTTTTTGAACTGCCTTTTATCAAGTGCTGGCCGCTTGATGGCGATGTCGCTGCGGTGGGCATGGATGTTGATCCGCAGCAGGGCGGGCCGGGCAAGGGGCAGGGACGTTACATCACGTTTGGCGGGGTACACACGATCCATCCCGACGACGCGGGTAAAGGCGAAGGCGAACCGAGGCCGAGCCGCAACGTCGGCATGTATAGGGCACAGCTTATTGATCGCAATCGCACGGTCATGCATTGGCACATCCACCACGATGGAGCTCGTCACTGGCGGGCATGGAAGGAAATATCGCAGCCCATGCCGCTGGCCATTGCGTTGGGCGGCGAGGCGGTATTGCCCTACGGTGCGACGGCGCCGCTGCCGCCGGGTGTCAGCGAACTATTGTTCTGCGGGTTTCTAAACGACGGTGGCATCGAACTGGTCAAGTGCCGGACTGTTGACCTGCATGTACCGGCTAACAGTGAAATCGTCATCGAAGGCTATGTCAGTACTGAATCGGGACCGATCGGTTTTGATTCCAACGAGCCGCAGCTAGGACCGGGGGCCTACCTCGAAGGGCCATTCGGCGATCATACCGGTTATTACTCGCTGCCGGATCGCTATCCTATTTTCACTGTAACGGCGGTGACGCACCGTCAAAACCCGATATACCCGACCACCATCGTCGGCCTGCCGCCACAGGAAGATTACTACATGGGCAAGGCGACGGAGCGTATTTTCCTGCCTCTGCTCCAAACAATCGTTCCGGACATCATTGACTACGACTTGCCCATGTTCGGCGCGTTTCACAACTGCGCATTTGTGAAGATTCGCAAGCAATATCCGCTTCAGGCCCGTCGGTTGATGCACGCGATCTGGGGCGCAGGGCAAATGGCGTGGACAAAGTTCATCGTTGTGGTCGACGATGACGTGGATGTGCATGATCACGAGCAGGTGCTGTTTCACTTGTGCGCCAACTGTGATCCGGGGCGTGATACGGAGTTGGTCAACGGCCCGTTGGATATTCTGGATCATGCCGCGCCGCGGTTGGGGGCCGGGCACAAGATGGGATTTGACGCGACGAGAAAAATTGCCGGAGAAGAAGCGGGCGGACACCCGGTGCGCGACTGGCCTGCACTGATCCAGATGGACCCGCAGATCAAGGATTTGGTGGACAGCCGATGGGGTGAGTATGGATTTGACTAGCTGCTGGCGCTGCGGTAACCAACCAATGCTTTGCGAAAAATCTGACGGGAAACGTAGAGGCTGGCAATGGTCGCTATAGCCGCGTAACCGGCTAGATACCATTCACCTTTCTGCAGCGGTTTGGCCAGGAAGCGGGCCGGGACGTTGGCCACGATCAGGATCGGTACGACAAACGTAAACCCGATCATAAAGGGCCTGCCTAGCCCCCCTTTGTAGATTTCAATCGGATAACGCGAAAACGTGGTGATGTAGAACCAGAAATCATACAGCGTCTGGTTGCGGCCCATCCACACGCTGGTGGCCGCCAGGCAGATCATCAGGCTGTACATGATCGCCACGCCGGTGACGATGTACACCGGATAGAGTACCACCTCGATGACGCCGGGCACGTGATTGAGTCTGGCAAGGCTGTAGGCGAGCAGGGCAGCACCGAAAAAAAAGTTTGACAGCGACGACCACTGTATCTTTTGAAATGAGATCAAGAATTGCGTGTCGATGGGCTTGAGCAAAGCGAAGTCCAGATTGCCCATGCGGATCAGTTCACTGAACTCGGCGGCGTTGGGCATGATAAATGTCTGCACCAGGCTGTTGACAAGCATAGTGGTGGCCAGGAATACAAGGAACGGAAACTTTGACCAGCCGGTGTCGCTGCCGATTTCCTGGGTAAACTGGAAGATGAGCATGTAGAAGTACAGATTCATGGTCATCCAGGCCAGTGAGGTGACGCACTCGATCAAAAAGTTGCCGCGAAAAGTCATGTCGCGCACGAGACTGTTGCGGGCGAAGGTGGCCAGTACGGCTAGGTAGGATGGATGGGTGGATTTGCTACGCCGCATAAAAGATTTAACCGCCAAATGCGCTATAGCGCTTGACGCCGTAATGGTAGGCGATTCTGCTGGTAGCCAAAAAGAAGACAACCCACATGAATTGAGTCCACAGCCCACGCAGCATCGCTTCGCCAGTCACGTTGCCCAGGAATACCTCGGTGGGAAATCCGGCCAGGAACTGTAGGGGCAGAGCGCGGACCCACGGTTCGATGGAATCCGGCAGCAGAGCGAGGGGAAACATGTGCCCACTGAGCAAGAAATTGAGCACCATGTAGATAAACAGTAGCGAGGAGACCTCGAGAAACCAGAAACCGATCATGCCGATGGTCACTTCCAGAAAAAAACCCAGCAGAAAGGCCATGGCCAGTGATGTGATGAAGGCGAGCATCGTCGCCGCGTCGGGCCAGCCATCGAAAAACCCGCGACACAGGTAGAAGACAAGGGCGAACGGCCCAATGGCGACGATGTAATACACCAGTTTCCAGGCGACTCGCATGAGCAGCAGAAAACCGATCATGTCCACCGGCTGAATCAGGAACTTCTTGATATCGCCGTTGCGGATTTGCAAAGTGATACTGGACGCCAATGTCGGCATGCTGGACAAGGCCCGGCTGATCATCACGATCAGGTAATAGGCAACCATGTCCTTGTACTGGAACCCGGCAATTTCTTTTTCGCCTGCGGCCTCGAAGATTGCTTTCCACAGGAGGATTTGCGTGACGATGGGCAGGAATCGCATCAGCGTGCCGAGGGCGAAATCGGCGCGGTAGGCCAGCCGCTCTTCAAGGCTGGTGCGCAGGATGGTCCACCAGAGTCCAGCACTGGAAGCGATGGCGATCATGCCGGTTCCCGGCTGTTCTCAGAGGCGGTCGAGAAAATGTCGGCAATGACCTGCTCCAGTGGTGGATCTTCGACGGCGACGTCCTCGACAGTGTACTTGGCCAGAACGTGACTGAGGGTGGTAGTCACGTTCTGGCGGTCGATGCGAAGTTTCACGCGTGGCACTATGCTTTCCAGTACCTGGCCAAATTGCGACAGGTCAGGCATTCGGTCTCCGTTTAACTGGAAAGTAACCACCTTGTGACCGCCAAAGCGATTGATGATGTCCGACAGCGACCCGTCATACATGATTTGGCCATTGGCGATAATCACCACCCGCTTGCACAGGGCGGCTACATCTTTCATGTAGTGGCTGGTCAATAGTATGGTGATCTTGCGCAACTGCTGATAATGGCGCAGGAATTCCTGGATATTGTGCTGGGCCACGACGTCGAGGCCGATAGTTGGCTCATCGAGAAATAATACTTCCGGTGAGTGCAGCAGGGCAGCAACCAGTTCCATGCGCATCCGTTCACCGAGTGAAAGCTCGCGGACGGGTTGCCCCAGCAGCGGTCCCAATTCGAGTAAGTCCGTCAATTCGTTGAGTGTTTTTTGAAATTGCCGGTGGTCAATCTGGTAAATTTTCTGGTGCAGGCGGAAGGACTCCTGGGCCGGCAGATCCCACCACAGTTGATTCTTTTGGCCCATGACCAGTGCGAAGCGGCGGCGGTAAGCAATTGATCGTTTCCAGGGCACGTAGCCCATCACACGGGCAGTCCCGGTCGTGGGATGGATGACGCCGGATAGCAGTTTGAGCGTAGTGGTCTTGCCCGCCCCGTTGGGTCCCAGAAACGCGACGAACTGGCCCTGTTCCACCTGAAGGTCCACACCCCGCACGGCCGGCACCGATTGGTATTGGCGATGAACCAGCCCACGCACCGAAGCGAGCAGACCCTCCTTCTTCCGATACACGCGGTAGTTCTTGGTCAACTGCTCGATTTCAATGATCGCCATGAGCGTATTCGCGGTGGGGCGTCGCCGTGGCAATCGCGACCCAACGCGCAGTGTACATCGGCGATCTAGTGTTTGTCGAGTTTTTCCGTGGCGGTGCTTACCTGCACGTGACGATCAATCCAACTCGCTTATCGTAAAGAGCCAATATGTAAAACGTCACTTGCTGGAAACTATCGGACTGCAGGATCAATGCATAGCGGATTTTTTGCGCAGGATGAAAATCCCGGCAAGATTTTGATTTGCGAATTTGCTCGGGGTCGGGTCAGCTCGATCTGACGGTGGCATTTCTCTTAAACGGTCTTCATGCGGCTTTGGGGTCTTTCTCGCTGTTGCCGGAATTGGTTTCCTGAATGATCAGGCCGATGGCTGCCGGGACCAACACGAGCAAAGGAATGATCACCGCGTGGGCCTTGAGGCTCAGGGCTACATGGTCGCGAAAGAGAGGAAATTGCAACAGCAAGGCGATACATCCAAGTACCGAGATCGTCGAACCACTGACGGTGGTGAAGAAGATGACCGACAGCTTGAACAGGACGAAGGCCAACATGCCGAACAGGACTAGCCCGACAATGGCGCCCACCCAATAGTGTCCGGTAATGGGATTTTCCGAGCCGATGGTCAACTGGCTGATGGCCGACCAGGCATTTGCTCCGACGTAGGCGCCGGTGATGCCACCCAAGGCGGCGACGGCGTATTTCATCATGGGAAAGCAGATTGTTGCCATCAAGACGCCCATACAGCCAGCCACAATCCACTGGGCACCGATCTGTTTGCCAAGGGCGTAACCGACGAAGGCTCCGATCAACAGGGCCAGAAGCACAGTGACCAGCCGGTAATAGCGGTAGCCGTTAAACAGGCACAACAGGCCCACCACCAGCAAGATGACGGACCAGACAATGGACATGCTCTGCAATGCCTCGATCAATTGATCGGGCTTGGCCAAGGCATCTCCATGACGAAAGATAGTGGTGAATACTTCGAAGACGTTTGACCTGGCAGGCTCTTGGGCCTTGAGAGTTCCGTACTGGGCAAGTAGTGTGAGCATGGTACCTTCTTCCGTCCACTGGTGATGGACTCTGCTATGCATCGGCTTTTCGGCGAAAAACCATCCACTGCAAGACCACACCCACCGCGGTTATCAGACCCACCGCAGTTGCCAGTGTTTTCGTATTCTGGACTGTCAGGTCGGCATTGATGTCGGTGTACAGATTCAGAAGCAGCAGGCCGCAGCAGGCGACTAGCAGCGTGCCGGTCAAGGACGATTCAATCGAAGCCGCGACATAGGGAAAAATCAACCCCAACAGCAGCCCAGTCAAGGCGCCCATGCCAGCGGTCAGCAGGTAGGTTCGTTGGGTGGCCGGTTCAAAAGTCTCCCACCAAGTTCGCAGGTCGTGACCAACCCATTTGCGCATCCGCTCCAACCCATCGAAGAATTGCTTTGTGGCTTGGGGATCGGATTCAGCCTCAGCTTTGTTCTTCTGGTTTTCGTCGTCATCCTGGTCACGACCACCGTTTTCGGGGTTGATCAGCAGCAGTTCGACGTTGCCGGGGCCGTGTTGGGTTGGCGCATCAAACCAGATAGCTGTCAGCATAGGTAGGATCAGGCCCAGCAGGACTGCGCAGGTGATGCCCATCCAGACGCGAAACAACAGATATGCCAGCACGCAGCCCAGTACGCCGCCACCGACGATCAGGCCCAACTGCCGAGGCGGGCTGTCCATGTGTCGTGAGAAGATCGCCGCAGCGCAGGCGGCGGTAATCAGGCCGCCAATGACGCAGGCCGGTCTGGCGATCTTGCGGCCGAGCAACCACAATACCAGCCCGATTAGAATGCCAGCAAAAAGCAGCACCTGCCAGATTTTCGGTATCGCATCAAGGTATGTGGTCAGATCAGGAGGTGGATCGACGATGTCGCTGCACCTTTCACAGGGTCTGTGGCGGGTATGTATCATCATATCGCCCAAACCTTTGGGGTGACGTTACAATGACCGGATATGGCTAAACAGGTCAATTCTGCTAGCGAGAACGCGGATATGTCACTTGAGCCGTTGCGCTTGCGGATAGACGAGCTTGACAGTCAGGTCGTGGCTCTGCTCAATGAGCGGGCACGCGTGGTGGTGCAGATCGGCAATATCAAGCGGGACGGACAAACGCCAATTTATGCTCCCGATCGGGAACAGCACGTCCTCGATCACGTGCGCAGCCGCAACAAGGGGCCACTGCCCGATCAGTGCTTGGAAGCTATCTGGCGAGAATTGATGAGCGGCAGTTTTGCGCTGGAACGCCCGCTTCGGATTGGCTACCTCGGGCCGTCCGGTTCATTTAGTCACTTGGCAGCTCGACGAAAGTTCGGCACTAGCGTCGAGTACGAGGACTTGGAAAGTATTCGCGGTGTGTTCGAGGATATCGCCCGGTCCCATATCGATCTGGGCATCGTGCCCATTGAAAACTCCATCGATGGTGGTATAGTCGAAACGCTCGACAGTTTTTTCGAATCCCCGGCCCAAATCTGTGCCGAGGTACTGGTCAACATCCATCACAACCTGCTGGCCAACACAGCCGTCAACCAGATCGAGCGGGTTTACTCGCGGCCCAACGGTTTTAGTCAGTGCCGCCAGTGGTTGAGCCTGAATTTGCGGCAGGCAGAGCATATTCCCGTTGCTTCTACGTCCAAAGCCGCAGAGATGGCTGTTCAGCAGCCACAGGCCGCTGCCATCGGCTCCACCCTTGCGGCAGAGATCTACGGCCTAAAAATCCAGTTTGCCAACATCGAGGATAACCCCCACAACACTACTCGCTTCTTTGTCATTGCCCCACAGAGGAGCCCCAAGGCCACGGGTGATGACAAGACTGCAGTGATGTTCGCCACGGCACACAAGACCGGCGCCCTTTCAGCCGTTCTAGACGTCTATCGGGAACACGGGCTGAACCTGACGCACATCGACAAACGGCCCAGCAAGCAGCAGAACTGGGAATATTTCTTTTTCGTCGATTTTGAAGGTCACCGTGATGATGCCAACGTGGAGAAGGCGATCCGCCAGGCCCGCAAGTATTGCTTGCAGCTGACATTGCTCGGTTCCTTCCCGCGTGCCAAGGAAGTGCTCTGACCGCTTGGTTGGCAGTAGCCCATGGCTCCATCGCTGCAAGATCAAACATTCATGACTGCCAAGACGTTGATCATCCGTACAGCGGGCACCAATTGTGATCGCGAGTTAGCCCACGCTTTCGAGTTGGCGGGCTCTGCGGTGGATACGGTGCATCTTAATCTCCTACTGAAAACGCCGCGGATGTTCGAGCAGGTTGATGTCATCGCTTTCCCGGGCGGATTCAGCTACGGCGATGACATTGCTGCGGGGCGTATCCTAGCCAATAGACTACGCCATCGTCTGTTGGAGCCTTTGCGTGAGGCGGTGCATCGCGGCGTGGCGGTGATTGGCATCTGCAACGGCTTTCAGGTGCTGGTCAAACTCGGCCTGCTGCCCGACCCACACGCGCGACGAATGGCTCAGACGGTTACCTTGTCGGTCAACACCAGCGGACGATTTGTAGATCGTTGGGTGCGGTTGCGCGGCGACAGTCAGTCACCGTGTGTCTGGACGCGTGGCCTGAGCGAGTTCGACCTACCCATCGCACATGGGGAAGGACGATTTATCTGCAAATCAGACGAACAACTCGACCAGTTGCGCAACAACGGGCAGGTCGCCTTGAGGTATGAAGCGGCAGACAATCCTAATGGCTCGGTGGATAACATCGCGGGCATCTGTGATCCGTCGGGACTGATCCTGGGTCTAATGCCCCATCCGGAGCGCTATACCCATCCGACGCATCACCCACAATGGTTTCGGCAGAGTGGCACGGCGGTAGGCACCGGGACGGCTGGCCTGCAACTGTTGCGCAACGCCCTGGATCACACCCGGCAATGCAAGGAATCGGCCGCGGTCAATTGTTCGTCGTCTGGCGGCAGTGATGCTTAAGACCATCACAACGACTATTACAAGGCACACCGTCCAGTGAGGTATAGACGGGCATCTCCTTTGTACGTATCGTAAGGTGCAAAGGAGTGCTTCATGCTGCTGTCCGGCTCGCTGGCATCGGTCGCGATGAAGTACTCCTCAGCGTAGGCGAAGCTCGCGTCGTAGGAAAAATCGTGTCCTGCCCCGGATCGGAATTTGGAGATCTCGCGGATCATGTTCGGGTTGGTGACGTGCGACTCGACCAGCTCCGGGTGGATCGACGTCGCATGGAATGGGCCGCTCGGGGCCGCAATCAACAGAAGGCTCTCCGCCGCTAAATGGCCATGGACCATCCTTTACCACACCTCCACCGCCATAACCGATCCGGCCGGTACTTGTAGTCGAAGCTTACTTCCCTGGAGCCATGCGTCTGTCAACGCTACAGGTATCACCCGCTCCGGATTATCAAAAGTGTTATGTGCGGTGATCTCCCCGGCCGTCAGCACTCGACCGCTGAAATCTTTGACCTCGGCACCTCGGATCTCGCAGGTCAGCTCATGATTGGAGCTTGGATCGAGATTGCACACTGTAACCAGTATCCGGCCATCGTTGCCTTTTGATGCCGAAGCGTGGAGCGCCGGAATTGCTTGATGGGTGGCAGGAGAGCTGCCGCCGGGCGAGTCTTGTTCGGGGCAACAGCTCGTATCCATATTGTCCAGCGACAGCAGCGGCGGGTCCTGATCGCCTTTCGATGCTGAATCGCGATCCGGCAAAATCGTCTCATCGTCACAGGTGTACTCCGTGCAGCTGAGGTCCACCGGCAGCAGCGTGGCATCCTGGTGTCCCTTGAACATTTCAAAAACATGGTACGTGGGGGTGAGTAATATCCGCTCACTTCCCTCCTCAGTAAGCACCATGGCCTGCAGTACATTTACCGTTTCTGAGATATTTGCGCCGCTTACTCGCTCAGCATAGTGGTTAAAGAGGTTCAGCGTGATCCCGGCGACGAGAGCATCGCGCAGACTGTTTTGCTGATACAAAAAGTACGGATTGGTTCCTGGTTCCACTGCGTGCCAGGTGCCCCACTCGTCGATGACCATGCCGACTTTTTTGTCGGGATCGTACTGGTTCATGATCGCTATGTTGCGGAGAATCAGCTCCTCCATGCGGAGCGCATTGCTCAGCTGGAAGAACCAGTCCACCTCTTCGAACCTAGTCGCAGAAATGCTGGTCTTGCCGCTACCGCAGTAGTAGTGCGGGGCCAGGCCTTGCATGGACTTTCCCGCCTGGCGCATCAAGATCTCGGTCCACCGGTAATCCCCGCCGCACGGACCGCAGGCCACCTTGTAGAGTTGGTTGGGGCCGAAGTTTCGACAGTAGGTCGCGTAGCGCCGATACTCGTCGGCGTAGTACTCGGGCCGCATGCCGCCCCCGCACTCCCAGTTTTCATTGCCCACGCCCCACATGCGGATCGGCCAGGGCTCGGCCCGGCCATTCTTCTTGCGGAGCTCGGCCATGGGGCCGGCTGGGGCGGTCAGGTATTCAATCCACTGTTGCATTTCCCGCACCGTGCCGCTGCCCAGATTGCCGCAGATGTACGGTTCACACTCGAGCTGGGCACACAGGTCCATGAACTCGTGGGTACCAAAGTGATTGTTCTCGGTCACGTTGCCCCAGTGGGTATTGACCATGGTTGGCCGTTGGTCTCGCGGGCCGATGCCATCCATCCAGTGGTACTCGTCGGCGAAGCAACCGCCTGGCCAGCGCAAATTGGGTATGCACAGGGTGCGGAGAGCGGCGACAACGTCGTCACGAATGCCGCGCGTATTCGCGATGGGCGAATCCTCACCTACCCACAACCCATCGTAAATACAACGGCCCAAATGTTCGGAAAAGTGGCCGTAGATATGGCGGCTGATCTGGTGTTTGCCCCGAGCGGCGTCGATTGTTAGTCGATTCATCGCGGTCTCTCTTGTCAACGAAAGATATTCTTTCCGGAGGTGAGTGGAATGTAGGGCACCCCGGAAAGTTTATCAACCGGGAGTCGGGTTCAGATAACAACGGGTTCCCGTCCGCTGCAGTCAAAACGGAGAGTCGCAACGGAGATTTTCCAGCTATCGGAGACAGGTTTAGCTTAAAGGTGAATACCCCGACGGTGAATCACTGTCATGATGCTTTCCGAAAGCCCTGCGAAATTGGCTGGATCGCATGAGTCCACGATTGGTATCGGCAATTGCATGGGCATACTCATGTCGAACTATATCTCGAAGCGGTACCGACGCGGATCCTGGGATTGCTTCACAAATCCAAAAAACCTTGGTGATGAGGGAAAGTGCCGATCAAGGCTTCGATTTGAGTTCCAGAAAGTCGAATTGACGCATCGACTTGGTGATCTCGGCGGTGAGTGTGGTATTTGCGTTATACATGGCGGGCACACTCTCTCGGAACTCGTCCATCGTTGTACCTCGTGGAGCGGGGGGAGGCTCGGGTATCTTGCGACCCGTGGGGAGCATGGAACGAATTTCTACTTTGTACTTCCCTTCCAACGGCGGCGAGTTGGCTGCCAGGCGGTAGGCTCCATCAACAATGTGACATCCGGCACTGGCGCCCCGTGTGGATCCGGTCGGAATAAAGGCAATCGATCCCTGAGTAATGGGTTGTCCATCGAGCGCGACGTTCCCGTGAATCGCTTCACTCGAAAAGAGTCCGCAGCCACCGATCGGAAAAATAAGGAGTGCCACTACCAGGCAGGATTGCTGAATCTGCTTCTTCGACATCGTGTCTCTATATCTAACGGCCAACCGTCAACGGTAAACGCCCACACTTGCTGAGAAAACTCTTTATTGCTTACGAACCCCGCAGTTACTCTGCGGCGAAGCTTCCATCATCGATAAATCCGCTAGCCCGCCAGGCCGCCAGGTCAACAGAATCGCTCTTAAATCTGACACTACCGTCGCCATGCAGGGCATTCACGCCGCCAGGGTGACGGCTTCTGGGTGATGCGTAGTCAGTTGCCGAATCACCGGGTGTACAGGGAAGGTTAAGCCCCGGTTGGTTGCATCCGGAACCGGGGCCACACCCGTCGGCATTTGCCCACAGCGGTTCAGGAACGGTTGAGTTTGGAGGCTGAGTCACATACAGGAATTGACACGCAGCACGTTGTGTAAAAAACATACCGCGAACGCAACTCGTGTCCTTACCGGGGATTCCTGTCAGGTATTCCGCTATCACCATCGTCTTGGAGGTACCGTCCGACATGTCGCTGATTTTGGTACCAACGTTAAAGCGGAACGTGCCGCGAGCGATCCCGCGAGTCTGCCGGTCTTTTTCGAATTGGTCAGGATTAAAATACTCGTTGACCGCATCCTGATCCTGCAAGCCTGAAAATATTCCGAGGTAGTTGGACGTGGAAAACTTCGTTTTATGTAAGTTGAAAGCGACTGGATTCGCGTTATCGCTGGGGCACAGAAAGGCCGGAATGGGTACCATCTGCTCGACAGGCCACGGGCCCCCCTCCGGTCCCCACGATTTACTGATATCGAAGATTTGATAAAGCGCACTCTCTTCCATGTACGGCATCAGGCGATGTAACAGATAAACCCATTGATCCAACGTGAAACGTTTGGTGGCACCTGCGTTGGCCGTCCCCAGCGGGAATCGGCCCGTCGCCGACTCGAAGTTGTGCATCGCGATACCAAGCTGCTTCAGGTTGTTAGTGCAATGAGCTCTTCGCGCCGCTTCGCGCGCCGCCTGTACCGCCGGTAAAAGGAGTGCCACTAAGATGCCAATGATGGCGATAACGACCAGTAATTCAACCAGCGTAAAACCATCGC